>QGCW01000003.1_pt1 | contig 124238 bp, 127 predicted proteins | sample 4702261 | NCBI WGS metagenome assembly QGCW01 (sample SAMN08941162, study PRJNA450518) | Sediment metagenome, whole genome shotgun sequencing project. | biome: grassland soil; feature: grassland; material: soil; isolation source: soil 14 days enrichment with methanethiol ...
GACCAAGATAAAGCGCGTGATTTGGCTGTCAATGCGATGAAATTTTTTGAAGATGAGTCATGTGGCCAATGTACGCCTTGCCGTGTTGGCACAGCCAAAGCAGTTGATTTAATGAAGAAAAAAGACTGGGATCACGATTTATTGGAGGAGCTGTCGCAAGTCATGGTCGACGCATCGATATGTGGGCTTGGACAAGCAGCACCGAATCCATTGCTTAGTGTGATTAAGTATTTCCCAGAGGAGTTAAAATAATGGCGATTAATCCAGAAGAATTAACTCAAACGGTCAGCTTTACACTTAATGGTCAGGCTGTTACCGCTGCTGAAGATGAAACGATACTGGATGTTGCTAAGCGCCAAGGTATTGAGATTCCCCATCTATGCTATTCGGATCGACAAGGTGCCGATGGTAATTGTCGTGCCTGCATGGTGGAGATCGACGGGGAACGTGTACTAGCACCTTCCTGTTGCCGAACAGCCAACGAAGATATGGTGGTCAACTCTACGAGTGAACGCGCCATTCAGTCACAGAAAATGGTGTTGGAGTTATTAAAATCTGATGTGTCAGAACAACCTCATACACTTAACTCTGAACTCGACTATTGGGCAGGTAAACTAGACCTTGGGTTGCCTCGCTTTGACGCAAGAAAGCAACCAGAAGCTGACCTGTCTCACCCGGGTATTGCCGTCAATATGGATGCCTGTATTCAATGTACACGCTGTGTGCGGGCTTGTCGTGACGAACAAAACAATGATGTTATCGGTTTAGCTATGCGTGGTAGTCATGCCAGCATTGTTTTTGATCTTGATGATCCGATGGGTGACAGTACTTGTGTTGCCTGTGGCGAATGTGTCGAAGCCTGTCCAACAGGTGCTTTAATGCCCGCCAATGATGTTGGTCTGTTAGAGCCAGATCGCAAAGTTGATTCTGTGTGTCCTTATTGTGGCGTCGGTTGTCAGCTGACCTATAATATTAAGAACGATAAAATTATCTATGTTGAAGGTCGTAATGGTCCTGCTAATAAAGGCCGCTTATGCGTGAAAGGGCGTTATGGTTTTGATTATATCCATCATCCTCATCGTTTGACCAAACCGCTTATCCGTCGGGAAGATGCACCGAAATCGGCAGAGTTTTCGATGGACCCAAATGACATATACAAAATTTTCCGTGAAGCAAGTTGGGATGAGGCATTGGAATTAGCTTCCGGTGGTTTCAAACAGCTTCGAGATCAATTTGGTCCGAATGCATTAGCGGGATTTGGTAGTGCCAAAGGTAGTAATGAAGAAGCCTATTTATTCCAAAAATTAGTAAGGACTGGCTTTAAAACAAATAATGTCGATCACTGTACACGTCTCTGTCATGCTTCATCTGTGGTGGCATTGCTGGAATGCCTAGGTTCAGGTGCTGTATCGAATCCCGTCTCGGATGTTGAAAAAGCCGAGGTTATTATTATTATCGGTGCTAATCCAACAGTAAATCATCCTGTTGGTGCTACTTGGATGAAAAATGCAATGCGCCGTGGGACTAAGTTGATTTTGATGGATCCGCGGGGTACTGAGTTATCACGCATGGCGACACATCACCTTGCCTTTAAACCGGGTAGTGATGTACCTATGTTGAATGCAATGATGCATACCATTATCGAAGAGGGGCTTATCGACCCTGAATTCATTGCCCAGCGGACAGAAGGCTTTGAGGCAATGAAGGCTCACCTCGAGTCGTATACGCCTGAAATGATGGAATCAATTTGTGGTATTCCTGCTGAAAAGCTGAAAGAAGCCGCCAGATTGTATGCTAAATCTAAAGCATCAATGATTTTCTGGGGAATGGGCGTATCGCAACATGTTCATGGTACGGATAATGCGCGTTGTTTGATTTCACTGTCGTTGATGACAGGGCAGATTGGTCGCCCAGGTACGGGCTTACACCCATTGCGTGGACAAAATAATGTTCAGGGTGCATCAGATATGGGCTTGATCCCGATGGTCTTCCCTGACTATCAGCCGGTTGGTGATGCCAAAGCACGGCGTCATTTTGAAGATCTGTGGAATTGTGAGCTCGATGAAAATCCTGGTCTAACAGTTGTTGAGATCATGAAAGCAATTCATAACGGTGATTTAAAAGGCTTGTATGTTATGGGTGAAAATCCGGCGATGTCAGACCCGGATGCGACACATGCAAGACAATCAATGGCAGAATTAGACCATATGGTTGTACAGGATATCTTTTTAACTGAAACAGCTTATTTGGCAGATGTGGTACTGCCAGCTTCCGCTTTCTCTGAAAAAACAGGCACATTCACTAATACGGATCGATTGGTACAGCTTGGCCGTCAGGCTATTGATCCACCCGGTGACGCCCGTCAAGATCTTTGGATTATTCAAGAGATGGCTCGCGGTTTGGGTCTTGACTGGCATTATAACGATGCGTCAGAGGTGTTTGCCGAAATTCGTCATGCCGTACCGACCATGGCAGGTATGACCTGGCAGCGTTTGCAAGAACAAGGTGCGATAGTCTATCCGTGTCTACATGAAGGTGACCCGGGTGATGCGGTTATCTTCACTGAGACATTTGAAAGTGCGGATGGTCTGGGTAAGTTTGTGCCAGCTGATATTGTGCCGCCTGATGAACGACCGGATGCTGAATACCCGTTTGTATTGATTACCGGTCGAATGCTAGAGCATTGGCATACTGGCTCAATGACACGACGTTCCAATGTTCTGGATGCATTGGAACCAGAAGCAGTTGCTACCATTCATCCACTTAGTCTGGCTGAAATGGGTGTTGAGCCGGGTGAGATGATTACCTTATCGACACGTCGTGGTGAAATTTCCATGATTGCGCGTGCAGATGAGGCCGTCCCTACTGGCGCTGTTTTTATGGCTTTTTGTTATTACGAAGCAGCAGTGAATGAGTTGTCAAATGATGCCTTAGATCCAGCAGCAAAGATCCCTGAATTTAAATACTGTGCTGTTAAAGTAACCCCAGGTGGTCAACCGATGCAATTCTATAGCTACGGCGGTGGCCAGTCGCATAACGAACTGGTTTAGTCGACCCGGGGTACTAGTATAGGGATTAACTAGCATTGTCGAGAAAGAGCAGAGTAGAATAGGCCTATAGCTAGTTCGATAGGCCAAATTCTATATGACTGCAGCGCAGCTTAGTGTTCATGAAGGTGAGGAGGGAGCACTGAATCTTGCGTGCTCTGGCAATTGGCTCAATACGCAACTAGCTGTGGTCGAACAGCAGTTGATCAAGCTGGTTCCAGCCTGCCATCATCGTACAGTGGTTTGGCAGCTGAATGGGCTGACAGATATTGACTCAGCAGGCATGATGCTGATTATGCATTATTACCGGCAGATGGAGGCTCAGGGTTGCTCGATTAGCCTTTCAGATCACGACAGTCACTTTGAGAAACTACATCAACTATTACTTGATTATACGGTTGACTCTGACTCTACAAACCACCATCAATCTACTTCTCTTCTGTCATTTTTCAATGCCGTCGGCCATGCAGCAACAGCATTAATCACTGACATCTTTGCTTTTCTCGCTTTCCTTGGTGAGAGTAGTTTGGCTTTCTTGCAGGCTATTCGCCACCCGACAACCGTCCGTTATGATGCCATTGTTAAAAATATCGAAGAGACAGGAGTTAGAGCATTACCTATTGTTGCTCTAACGAGTGTGCTGATAGGTATCGTGATTACGTATCAAGGAGCAGTCCAGTTAGAGAAGTTTGGCGCCAATATTTTTGTAGTGGATATGATTGGTATTTCGATGACAAGGGAGTTGGCGCCGCTAATCACTGCCATTGTTGTTGCAGGTAGAACTGGTTCCGCTTTTACGGCGCAATTAGGCGTTATGCATATCACGGAAGAAATACCAGCCATGCGCACGATGGGCTTAAATCCTCAACATTATCTGGTCTTACCCCGTATTACAGCGCTGATTATTACGTTACCTTTATTAATTGTATTTGCTGATATTCTTGGCTTGTTAGCTGGTATGTTTATTTCTAATATTCATTTGGGTTTATCTTACGGTGAATTTATTCATCGTCTGCAATCGGTGCTTGATATGAGACATGTTGTTATCGGTTTGATAAAAGCGCCCGTTTTCGCATGGTTAATTGCCACTGTTGCTTGCTTTCGTGGTTTTCAGGTTGCAAGAAATACGGAAAGTATTGGCCGTTATACAACCTTGAGTGTTGTGAACGCTATTTTTTTGGTGATAGCTTGTGATGCTTTGTTTTCAGTTGTTTTAACTGAGTTGGGTTTATGAGTGATGCTGTTATTAAGATAAGGAATATTGTCACCTTGTTTGGTGATAATTGTGTCTTAGATGGTGTTAGTTTGACAGTAAAAAAAGGTGAAATTTATGCCTTGGTCGGCGGTAGTGGTACCGGTAAGTCGACCATATTAAAGCAAATCCTCATGTTACATACACCTGCATCTGGGCAAATAGAAATACTGGGACAGGACTTGAAAGATATAAATGCAGCGCAATTGAGATCGCTGCAGTGTCAGTGGGGTGTGTTATTTCAGTCCGGTGCTTTATTTTCTTCCTTAACAGTGGCCCAAAATATAGCATTGATGTTAAAGAAAAATACGGCGCTCTCTAAAGAAGTCATTGATGAGATTGTAAGATTAAAAATAAAAATGGTGGGCTTACCAGACTATGCCTACGATTTATTACCTGCAGAATTAAGTGGGGGGATGGTTAAGCGTGCAGCACTGGCAAGAGCGTTGATCATGGATCCAAAACTTTTATTTTTGGATGAACCGACATCAGGACTTGATCCTATAGGCGCGCAAGACTTTGATAATTTAATTCTTAAATTACGTGATATGCTCGGAATTACTGTTGTTATGGTGACTCATGATCTGGATAGTATTATGACGATTGTGGATCGTTTTGCATTATTAGGTGATAAAAAAGTGGTGGCAGAGGGTTGCTTACAGGATGTCCTGACACAACAACACCCTATTATAAACGCATTCTTTGGCGGCGTTAGAGGGCAATTACGTAAACAAAATGGAAAGTAAAGTTAACTATACATTGGTTGGCATCTTCGTTGTTGCTCTGTTGGCAGCCATGATTGGCGCTGTGCTCTGGTTGAGTAGCCAAGGACAGGATCAAAGTTATCACCCTTACCGGATCCAAATGACGGAATCCGTTTCAGGGCTTAGTCTTGATTCGTCAGTAAAATATCTTGGCGTGGATGTCGGGACAGTGAATCAGATCCGTTTGGATCCTGATAATGCGCAACAGGTTGAGATCCTAATTCATGTTAAACAAAGTGTACCAGTCACAGAGCATACGGTTGCAACACTCAAGTTTTTTGGTATTACCGGATTAGCCTTTATTGAATTATCGGGTACCCCCCAGGAGGCTGAACCATTGGTCAGTAAGGATAATAAACCGGCCGTTATCCAGGCAGGCTCCTCTACTTTTGCCAGAGTCGAAGAGTCATTAAATACACTTGCTATCAAGTCGACTGTTATCTTAGATCGTCTGGATAATTTGCTGAATGACAGTAATATTGATGGTTTTAGTACTTTGCTTGCACAATCCAATAGCTTGGTAGCAGGATTACGGGAAGATCAGCAGAAATTGTCAGTTCTTCTGCAGCAAGGTGTCGACACTGGCCAGAGCATGCAGCAAGCTTTTGATAAGCTTGCGCTCGTGACAGAACGTGTGGATAGCATTGCCAGCGATTTTTCACAGAAGAGTGATTTGGTTGGACAAGATTTAGAGGATGTTTTACAAGCCATTGCTGATGCCTCCAACAGCGTTGGACAGGCAGCACAAGATTATACTGCACTCGGCAATAAAACGTCAGAAAGTGTTGATCAGAGCTTACATGATTTCAGGCGATCACTCACACAACTAGAACGCGTCATGCTAAATATGAAAAATACCCTACAAGCTATTGAGGATAGCCCGAGTGATTTACTATTTAAAGCCAGAGAGCCAAAATTTGGGCCAGGAGAGGGTTAAGCATATGCTTGTTCGTCATTTAGTTGGTTTACTAGTGCTCTTATCTTTATCCGCATGCAGTACAACCAGAATGCTGCCAGCAATAGACAGTTACACAATATCGGTCAGGCAAGGGGCAGTTGAACGGGCCGCTAGTGACATGCAAAAGCAAACGATAATCAAAGTGATGGATATAAACGCTGAACAGGCTTTTAAAAGTACTCAAATGATCTATCGTGAACAGGGGCAACAATTCAATGCTTACATCAATAGCCGCTGGAATGATGCACCGAACGTATTAATGGGCCGATATATCCAACAGTTTTTGCAACAGAGTGATTATTTTAGAGCTGTCATCGATGAGCGATCACAATCACAATCAGATTGGTTAATCGAGAGCGAGTTAATTGACTTCAGCCATCATATTGGCGACAAAGGAAGATCTTATGTGTTGATTATAATGCAGGTTTACTTGATTGATAATAAATCAAAAAACATGCTTGCAACACATTATATTGAATCTAAAAATGTAGTTGCTGAGCAAAATGCTGCTGCAGCAGCGGTTGCTTTCAACTCAGCTGCCAATGCAGTGTCACAGCAGCTATTGAATTGGCTAAAGCAACAGCCTGTTTCTTGAATGGCTAATGATTCAGGGAACCAAGCTTTTCAATGACTTTCTTGTTAAGATATGACGCGATAAAGCGTATCTTACTAAGTACTATCATATTAATTAGTGCGTTAATGATGCCGCTACAGCGTTAGCGACAATGAATTCAGGTCATAAAAGAACAATGAAAATTTTAGTCAGTAATGATGATGGGTATACGTCCGAGGGCATTAAGACCTTAGCGAAAGAACTTGCCACTTTGGGTGAAATCACTGTTGTTGCGCCAGACCGTAACCGTAGTGGTGCCAGCAATTCACTCACCTTAGAAAACCCGCTGCGTGTCAACCAGTTAAGTGATGATATTTATCGCGTGGAAGGTACCCCAACCGACTGTGTTCACCTTGCTATTACCGGTTTATTAGATTACGAACCGGATATGGTGGTGTCTGGTATCAATGCCGGCGCCAATCTGGGTGATGATGTTTTATACTCAGGCACAGTCGCAGCAGCTATGGAAGGGCGCTTTTTGGGGTTACCGGCCATTGCGATTTCATTAGTTGGTACAGAAGGCAAGCATTACCAGACAGCTGCCTGGGTTGCGCATCAGTTAGTGAGCAAACAGCAGGTAAAAGCATTACCAGCTGACACTATTTTGAACGTTAATGTACCTGATTTACCGATTGAAGAATTACAGGGGTTTGAAACGACTCGTCTAGGGCATCGCCATAAAGCAGAACCAGTGATTAAAGAATTTGATCCCCGTGGTCGTGTTATGTATTGGATTGGACCTGCTGGTGAAGAAGAGGATGCGGGACCTGGCACTGATTTTAATGCAATTCGCCGTGGTGCAGTATCGGTGACGCCATTACATATTGATTTAACCAGTTATAAGGCGATGGATGGCTTGGCTGCTTGGTTAGACGGTGCGTTTAATTGATGATCAACGAACGTGGGATAGGGATGACGTCACAACGAACCCGTGATCGTCTTATTGCAAGACTAAAGGAAAAGGGAATTACAAACCTTGATGTGCTTGAGGTAATGCGGGACTTGCCGAGACACTTATTTGTTGATGAAGCACTGGCAAGCAGGGCCTATGAGGACACAGCGTTGCCTATTGGCCAGGGTCAGACTATTTCGCAGCCGTTTATTGTCGCTAAGATGACCGAAATACTATTGGCAGGATCGGCGAAAAAAAAAGTGTTGGAAGTGGGAACGGGATCGGGGTATCAGACTGCGGTTTTATCACGGCTGGTTGAACGTGTGTTTAGTGTTGAGCGTATCGCTTTACTGCAAAATAAAGCGAGAGAACGTTTTTATCAGTTAAAGCTTAACAATATAAAACTTAAACATAGTGATGGTAGTTGGGGGTGGCCGGAATATGCGCCTTATGACGGTATTTTAGTGACGTGTGCCCCTGAACAGGTTCCCGAAGAATTATTGAAACAGCTTGCTCCTGGTGGTCGTTTGGTGATCCCTGTCGGGGCTAGTGCTCATCAGTCGTTACGTGTGATTGAACGCAAGGGCAATACGTTTGAAGAAACGGATATGGATGCCGTTAGTTTTGTTCCTTTGCTGGATGGCCAGATCTAGTAGGTAAAAACGGAAAATACAAATTAATGCGATTATTTTCCAGACTCTATGTAAAGGTAATGACATGGTCACGCCATCGTTATGCAACATTTTGGTTAGCGGTTGTCAGTTTTACCGAGTCGTCTTTTTTTATTATTCCCCCTGATGTCATGCTAGCGCCAATGGCATTGGCAAAACCACAAAAAGCGTGGTTCTATGCTGGAATCACAACGCTTGCTTCAGTCCTTGGCGGTTTATTGGGTTATTTTATTGGGGTCTTTGCTTTTCAATGGATCGAACCGTGGCTATACTCACTCGGCTACCTTGATGCTTATGTGCAAGCTCGTTTATGGTTCGCTGAATGGGGTTTTTGGGCTATTTTGATGGCGGGATTTACGCCAATACCTTATAAAGTATTCACCATTGCTTCCGGTGTTGCAGCAATGGCGTTGTTACCTTTTTTTCTCGGCTCGTTGATTGGCCGTGGGGCACGTTTTTTCCTCGTCGCTGGCTTAATGCATTGGGGAGGACCACAGTTAGAAGAGCAGTTGGCCAAATGGGTTGATGGCCTAGGTTGGTTTACTGTTGCAGTGTGCGTAGTAGCTTATTATTTTTGGGGATGAGATGTGTTTGTTTAGCTTTAGTGCAAACAAACAATGGTAGGATAAGATCGTTTGAAAAAGACCAATGGTTTTGACTAATTGAGGACTATCTCTAAGCCGATAGGGCAAACGTGTTGAAAAAAAGTATCTTGTTCCTAATGATATTAGTATTAACTGCTTGTGGCGGTGGTCAGGCTGTCGCCCCTGTTGGCAATTATCGTGGCCAAGCGAAAACACCACCTACGGTCTATCATGTGAAAAGTGGTGATACCTTGTATTCGATAAGCTGGCGTTATGGCATGGATTACAAGACCGTGGCCAAGATAAATGGTATTCGTTCACCGTATACGATTTATGTTGGACAAAAACTGTATTTTAAATCTCGCTCAAGTACTAGCAAGAGTCAAACACGAACGAAAGCAGCAACAACATCACAACCTGAGAAAAGAAAAAAAACAGTTACTGTAACACCGGATCCACGTGTTTCTGCCAATCAAAACTTAGCTTGGCGTTGGCCAGCAGATGGCCGTATTATTTCTACTTATTCAAAAACGGCTGCTGGCAGGAAAGGCATTGATATAGCTGGGCGTTCAGGGCAAAAGATAATCGCGGCTGCAGACGGCAAAGTAGTGTATAGCGGTAATGGTCTGGCGCGTTACGGAAATTTAATTATTATCAAGCACAATGATGCGTACTTAAGTGCCTATGCACATAATAAAACCCTGTTAGTCAATGAAGGGCAATGGGTTAAAGGTGGACAGTCAATTGCTACATTGGGACGAACAGGGACTGATCGAGAGCAATTACACTTCGAAATAAGGCGCAATGGTAAGCCGGTTGATCCTATGCGGTTTTTACCAAAACGCTAAGCTAACCCCTTGTTTATTAAATTTACGTTACAATAAGCGGTTTTGTTTAGCTGGTGGTTTCGTAAACCAAGAGGAATACGTAGTTTGGAATTAGGCGCAACAATGCAAAAGATCAAAGAACTTCAAGGTCGTAGTCACGATCTGAGGGGGTATCTTTGACTATGACACGAAAGCAGAACAGCTCACCGAGGTCACGCGAGAGTTAGAGTCACCTAGCGTATGGGATGATCCCGAGCGTGCGCAAAAACTGGGGCAACAGCGGGCGAGTCTGGAACGGATCGTCACAACGTTATCGTCGCACGATACGATTTTAACCGATGCCAAAGACTTGCTTGAACTTGCGGTTGAAGAACAGGATCAAGAGGCTTTTGATGCAGTACAAGATGATCTGGCAAGTCTTGAAAAAGAACTGGAAAAGCTAGAGTTTCAACGCATGTTTTCCGGCCCCCATGATGCCAATAATGCCTATCTGGATATTCAAGCCGGGTCCGGGGGGACTGAGGCGCAAGATTGGGCAGATATGATACTGCGTATGTATTTACGCTGGGGTGAATCACATGATTATAATGTTGAATTGATCGAAGTATCTGCCGGTGATGTGGCTGGTATTAAAAGTGCCACTGTCCATTTTGTCGGTGAGTATGCTTACGGTATGCTTCGCACGGAAACCGGTGTCCACCGTTTAGTGCGTAAATCACCTTTCGATTCAGGGGCCCGTCGTCATACTTCGTTTGCTTCAGTGTTTGTTTATCCTGAAGTTGATGACAATATAGATATTGAGATTAATACTGCCGATTTACGTGTTGATACTTACCGAGCAAGTGGTGCCGGTGGTCAGCATGTCAATAAAACAGATTCGGCAATTCGGATCACTCATATTCCGACCAATACGGTTGTTCAGTGCCAAAATCAACGGTCACAACATCAAAATCGTGACAATGCGATGAATCAGTTACGCGCTAAGCTGTATGAAATTGAGCTGATGAAACAAAACGAAGAGAAGCAAGCGGCTGAAGAAGCTAAATCAGATATTGGCTGGGGCAGTCAGATCCGTTCTTATGTCCTAGATCAATCACGAATTAAAGATCTACGAACCCAAGTAGAGACAGGCAATACACAAGCTGTGTTGGACGGTGACTTAGATCAATTTATTGAAGCCTCATTAAAATCTGGCCTGTAAGAGACCCCATCATGACGAATGAAATAGAACAAGATGAAAACCGTTTAATTGCACAACGCCGTGAAAAACTCGGTGAGTTGAGACAGCAAGGCAATGCGTTTCCGAATGACTTTCGACGCAATGTAATGAATGGCGAATTAGCAGTTGAGTATCAGCACGTGGAGGCTGATAGCCTAAAAGCTGACAAGCGTCGTGTGAAGATAGCTGGGCGGATGATGAATAAGCGAGTGATGGGTAAGGCGAGCTTTGCAACAATCCGTGATATGTCAGGCGATATGCAATTATATGTCAAACGTGATGATTTAGCAGAAGGCGTCTACGCCATGTTCAAGCGTTGGGACCTAGGCGATATCATTGCAGCTGAAGGGACCCTGTTCCGGACTCAAAAAGGCGAATTGTCGGTCATGGTGGATGATATTCGTTTGTTGACTAAATCGCTAAGACCGTTGCCTGAAAAGTTTCATGGATTGTCAGACCAGGAAATGCGCTATCGTCAACGTTATGTTGATTTGATTATGAGTGAAACGAGCCGTGAAACCTTTAAAATACGGAGTAAGGTCATCGATGGTATACGTCGCTTTTTAATGTCAAAAGATTATCTGGAAGTGGAAACACCGATGATGCAAGCGATTCCAGGTGGTGCTACTGCCAGACCTTTTACAACGTTTCACAATGCCTTGGATATGGACTTGTTTCTGCGCATTGCCCCCGAACTCTATTTGAAACGTTTGGTTGTCGGCGGCTTTGAGCGTGTATTTGAAATTAACCGAAATTTTAGAAATGAAGGTTTATCTACGCGGCATAATCCTGAGTTTACCATGGTGGAATTCTATCAAGCCTATGCTGATTTCAATGATTTGATGGATCTGACTGAGGACATGTTGCGGACCGTCACCCAGGACGTGTTAGGTAGTGCGCAGGTGCATTATCAAGGTATGGATTTGGATTTTGAAAAACCGTTCCATCGTATGACGGTTGTGGAATCTATTTTACACTTTAACTCAGAGATCACTGCTGAACAGTTAACTACGCTAGAAACTGCGCGCCAGCTGGCAGACAAGTTAGCTATTCCGATAAAAGACAGTTACGGCTTGGGTAAAGTGCAAATTGAAATTTTCGAGAAAACTGTCGAGCATCGTTTGATGGAGCCAACATTCATTACCGCTTATCCGACAGAAGTATCGCCATTGGCACGCCGCAATGATGATGATCCGTTTGTCACAGAGCGTTTTGAATTTTTCGTTGGTGGTCGCGAGATTGCTAATGGTTTCTCTGAGTTGAATGATGCTGAAGATCAAGCAGAGCGTTTTCATGCGCAAGTAGCAGAAAAAGAAGCTGGTGATGAAGAAGCAATGCACTTTGATGAGGATTATATTCGGGCTTTGGAATATGGTATGCCGCCAACCGCTGGTGAGGGTATAGGGATTGATCGTTTGGTCATGTTATTGACTGATTCGCCATCAATTCGCGATGTCTTGTTATTCCCTCATATGCGACCTGAATAACAAATAATACTGCAAAAAAGGGGCATTTTTATGCTCCTTTTTTTATAATTGATTAGCTTGTCATATTGAATAAGGCGAGTGCCTCGGCATATTCTTCGCTGTTTTCATCAAGCTCAACAACGGTCATGTCAGTTTCAATACCGAGTTTTTTGAAAGACTTTATCTTATCGAGTGCTGATGGGGCGATAGCTTTATTGGTGTTTTGATAACTCTGGATGTTTGCGACTAAGACGACATCAACCAAGTCAGGACCATTCTCACTGTCCCATTGATAGTTATTGTGTTCTGCGGCTACGGCGATTAGGTTTTCAGGGAAGCCCCAGTTTTTTAAGATGGTTTGGCCAATTTTTGCATGAAGTTCAGTAATAACGCTATCTAATGACGTTGAATCTTGAATCAATTCTGGGTGATCATCCGCTTTCATTAGTATAGGTAAAACGCCGATATCGTGAATAAGGCCGGCCAGCATGGCTTCGTCGTTTTTGATTGTCGGGTGCTTTGTAGCGATTTGTTGGCATAAAGCAGCGACTTCAGTACTGTGCTCCCACAAGTCATGTAACCGTTGATCGAGGCGACTTGATGTTGCTTGGAACATTTGTTCCATGACTAAGCTGATGACGAGGTTCCTTACCATGGGCAGGCCAAGTCGACTTACAGCCATTTGTACCGTTTCCGTTGGTATTCTGCCACGATAAAGTGCGCTGTTAGCTACTTTTAGCAAGCGCGTTGACAACGCCGCATCGGTAGTGATGATCGCTGCAAGTTGTTTGGCGGTCACATTTGGTTCATCAACAACATCACGGACTCGCAAGGCAACTTCTGGTAGAGTAGGCAATACCAAGGTACCATTATCGAGTTCTTGTAGAGTGATATTATAGAATTCTTCGAGTTGTCCCATAAATTAGTAGCTTTATTAAATGTAATTTGAAGTGTTTGTCATTTTCAGTTATTTTGCTTGGTTTGCCAACCGTTTTTTATTATTTCAGGTGAAGAGTTGAACAGCGATTTCCCCAGGATTAAACGCCTGCCGCCTTATGTATTCAATATAGTCAATGACTTGAAAGCACAGGCGCGTGCGCGAGGTGAGGATATTATTGATTTTGGCATGGGAAACCCAGACAAACCCGCGCCTGCTCATATTATCAATAAGCTTACAGAGGCTGCGCAACGGCCAGACACACATCGTTATTCAGTCTCACGGGGCATTCCTCGCTTACGTAAGTCTATTTGTGACTGGTACCAGCGGACCTTTGATGTCACGTTGGATTCTGATACTGAAACGATTGTGACTATCGGTTCTAAAGAAGGGTTAGCCCACCTGGCACTGGCGACTGTTGGGCCTGGTGATGCCATATTAGTGCCTAATCCGGCTTACCCTATCCACCCCTATGGCTTTGTCATTGCTGGCGCTGATATTCGCCATGTACCTTTAGTCCCAGGTGGGGACTTTTTTGCCGAGCTGGAAAAATCAGTAAAGGATTCGTGGCCAAAGCCAAAAATGCTGGTCTTGAACTTTCCGGGTAACCCAACAACGCAATGCGTTGACCTTGAGTTTTTTGAACGGGTCGTGGCGTTTGCTAAAGAACACGAAATCTGGGTTGTTCATGATTTAGCGTATGGCGAAATTACCTTTGATGGTTATAAAGCACCCTCTATTTTGCAGGTTCCGGGCGCGAAAGATGTAGCAGTCGAATTTTATACCTTATCAAAAACATACAATATGCCCGGCTGGCGTGTTGGTTTTATGTCAGGAAATCCGACGTTGGTTGCTGCATTGGCACGGATTAAGTCTTATCTTGATTATGGTATGTTCACACCAATTCAAGTAGCGGCTATTGCTGCCTTGGATGGACCACAAGACTGCGTTGCTGAAGTGGTCGCGACTTATAAAAGTCGCCGCGATGTATTGTGTGATGGGCTTAACGGCATTGGTTGGGAAGTTGAGAAGCCGAAAGCAACAATGTTTGTATGGGCCAAAATTCCAGAAAAATACCGGGAAATGGGGTCACTGGAATTTACTAAGCGGCTATTAAAAGAAGCGAAGGTCGCTGTATCACCGGGGGTTGGCTTTGGTGAATATGGTGATGATTATGTTCGCTTTGGTTTGATCGAAAATGAACACCGAACACGTCAGGCGATTCGTGGAATCCGTGATATGTTCAGGAAAGGCTAGGGGGCCAAGAGTGCAATCAGTAAAAATTGGTGTTTTGGGGTTAGGTACCGTTGGTAGTGGCACTGTTAATGTATTACACCGCAATAAAGAAGAGATTACTCGCCGTGCTGGTAGAGAAATTGAAATCAAGTGTGCGGCCGATCGCACTATTGATAAACCGAGAAACTGCGACACAAGCGGCTTTGAACTGACTACAGATGCGTTCGACATCGTTAATGATCCCGAGATTCAAATCGTCGTTGAATTAATCGGCGGAACCGGTATTGCTCGGGATTTGATCTTAAAAGCCATTGAAAATGGCAAACATGTGGTAACAGCGAACAAAGCATTGATAGCGCTTTATGGCGATGATTTATTTGAAAAAGCGCAAGAAAAAGGCGTTACGATAACCTTCGAAGCCGCAGTCGCAGGCGGTATCCCAATTATTAAAGCGATGCGTGAAGGCTTGGCCGCTAATAAAATAGAGTGGTTAGCTGGCATCATTAATGGTACCGGTAATTTTATACTGACAGAAATGCGGGACAAAGGTCGTGACTTTCCAGATGTACTGGAAGAAGCTCAAGAGTTGGGTTATGCCGAAGCCGATCCGACCTTTGATGTTGAAGGTATTGATGCGGCACATAAATTAACAATTATGGCGTCTATTGCGTTTGGAATCCCATTGCAGTTTGATAAAGTCTATACTGAAGGTATAAGCAAGGTATCACAAGAAGATGTGCAGAATGCTGCTGATTTAGGCTACATTATCAAACACTTGGGTATCAGTAAAAAAACTGAAAAAGGTGTTGAATTACGTGTGCATCCGACATTGATTCCGCACCGTCGATTGATCGCCAATGTGGATGGTGTGATGAACGCAGTGGTTGTTCAAGGTGATGCAGTCGGACCGACGCTTTATTATGGGGCCGGTGCCGGAGCAGATGCCACAGCATCAGCAGTGGTTGCTGATATTATTGATGTGGTTCGTGTTTTAACCACGGATCCAGGTAACCGTGTACCTCACCTTGCGTTTCAACCGAATGCATTAGCTGATATTCCAATTTTGCCGATAACAGAAGTCACGACATCGTATTATTTACGTATTCATACTGAAGATGAATCTGGCGTATTAGCCGATATAACACGTATATTGGCTGAACAAGCAATTAGTATTGAAGCGATTTTGCAAAAGCAGCCTGGAGAGCATAACGGCCTTATTCCTGTCATTGTCCTCACCAAACGGGTGATAGAAAAGAATATGGATAGAGCGATTTCACAAATTGAAGCCTTGAATCCGGTGAAAGAGTCGGTGATGCGGATTCGTATGGAACTGCTCGGTTAACAACATAAGCAAAAGATTAAATTAAAGAGGAAAACATTATGCCATTTCGTCCACGTTATACAGGATTGATTGAGCGTTATCGCGACCGTTTGCCAATAAATGATGATACACGTTTGATTAGCCTTGGCGAGGGTAATACACCGTTACTCAAATTGAATAATATTCCTAAAATTATTGGTAAGAATGTTGATATTTATGTCAAATATGAAGGCTTGAACCCAACAGGATCATTTAAAGACCGCGGTATGACGATGGCCGTTACCAAGGCGGTTGAAGAAGGCAGTAAAGCTATTATTTGTGCTTCAACAGGCAATACGTCTGCTGCTGCTGCTGCCTATGCTGCTAGAGCTGGGATTACTGCTTTTGTGTTGATTCCAGACGGAAAAATTGCTTTAGGTAAATTGGCTCAGGCTATGATGCATGGTGCGACTGTTATTCAAATTAAAGGTAATTTTGATGAAGGTATGCAGTTAGTCAAAGATGTCGCCAAAGAAGCGCCTGTGACCATTGTGAATTCCATTAACCCCTATCGTTTACAAGGACAAAAAACAGCCGCCTTTGAAATCGTAGAAGAATTGGGCCGTGCACCTGACTACCATTGTTTACCAGTAGGTAATGCAGGAAACATTACAGCGCACTGGATAGGTTATTGTGAATATTCTTGTGACTCAGGTGATCATGTGACCAAAGCTTGTTCTTATTGTGATGGTCACTGTAAGTATGCTGGTGGCGCTATTGTCGGTAACCGCCCTAAAATGGTGGGCTATCAAGCAGCAGGATCCGCGCCTTTCATGCGTGGTGAAATGGTTGATGATCCGGAAACGGTAGCGACAGCAATTCGTATTGGCCATCCGCAAAGTTGGGAAAAAGCTTGGCAAGTGAAAGAAGAGTCAGGTGGCTGGTTTGATGAATGTAGTGATGACACTATTTTAGCTGCGCAAAAACTACTGGCCGAGAAAGAGGGTATTTTTTGTGAGCCGGCATCTGCAACGTCATTAGCAGGCGCATTAAATGATATCGTTAGCGGTAAAATTCCTGAGGGCAGCTCCATTGTCTGTACGTTAACAGGGCATGGTTTGAAGGATCCTGATATCGCGATTAAACAAAGCACAGGTACATCAGGCATGGTTACGGTGGACGCTAATTTGGCAGCTGTTCGTGAGGCAATCATGAACAATATGGCTGAATAATAAACGCTGAATGACTGATTATCCCACCCCAACACTGAATGAGCGGAAACTGGCTAAATCTGCTCACGATATTTTACTGATCAACCTAATAGTTAATCATGTTTTACTATTTTCGGGTTTGGCAGCGTTAGGACCGAATTATTTACCATTTATGGTGCTAATTCCCGTTTTTTCAGTGATTACCATTGCTTATCTTTATCAACGTTCACAGCAAAATGCCATTCAGTCACAGCCTTTTATTAAAGCCCATTGGCGGATTACTCTACGAAGTTGTAAGTTGTTGGCGACAGTACTGTTATTAGGTGGTGCAGTGATTGTGTATGCTTGGTATAGCTATAGCTATCTTGAAGCGTCAAGGGGTATCAGTTATACGCTGGCCGGTGGATTAGGCGTATTGCCAATCATGATTATAGTCATTGTTCTTATTGTACTTGAAGCATCCGCTATGCACCGCGCCGATGACGGGTTGCTGCCAGACTGGGCACGTCAGCGTTTTCTGAACTGACACTACCAGCTTAAGGTTGCTCGTGGGGCACCACAGAATGAAGCACTAAGTTGTGTTCGAAGTACACCATAAAGTCGTCATAAATCCAACGAGTAATTGGTGGTTCACCCACTGCAGATAACTTTTGTTTTGGCTGGCCGAAGCGTTGCTCCACTGTTTTCATGCTCATGCCCTGGGTGGGTCTTACGACTCCTGTGGGGTCGTTTGGTACATTATAGCGGGGGTCGGTAATGGAGATGACTTCAGCCTGAGTAATTGATAGACCTGACAGCAAAAATAGGCCTGCCATTAATGCGCTGATTTTAGACATAACATTCTCCATAACTAAGATATCAACAGAATACTACTGTGCAAATAATTGCTCAATGGATAAAGCATTAAAAATGTGAGTTATTATTGATCGCGATATCATTATTAAGTTAAACAACGAACATTTAACACACCATCGAAAGCCTTAATTTGTTCGATCACTGTCTGGCTTAATTTACTTTCGGTATCAATGAGTGTGTAAGCGGCCTGATTAAGTGAACGGTTAAGCATATCGATGATATTGACATCAGCTTCGGCTATCGCATTGGTAATAGGCCCGATAATATTAGGAATATTTTCATGTGCAATCGTCAGACGGTAATGCTTTTCTGATCTGGCCATTTTGATACTGGGAAAGTTAACAGCATTGCGGATATTGCCATTTTCCAGATAATCCTTGATTTGCTCTGCAACCATAATGGCACAGTTGTCTTCTGCTTCAGTAGTGGATGCACCTAGGTGCGGAAGAGTAATGACTTTAGGATGTTGTTTTAGCAGGTTACTTGGAAAATCACATACATAGGCATGTGCTTTGCCATTATCCAAGGCCTCTATGACCGCTTCATCATCGACAATACCGCTGCGAGCAAAATTTAATATTGTGACGTTATCACGCATTGAGGCGAGACGCTCGGCATTGATCATATTACGTGTGCCATCAACTAGAGGTACATGAAAAGTTACAAAGTCACAGTGACTTAATAACATATCAATACTATTGGCCTGCTCAACCTTATGGGATAGCTGCCATGCACTTTGAACCGTAATCTTAGGATCATAACCAATCACTCGCATGCCTAATGAGACAGCTGTATTGGCAATTTTGATCCCAATAGCACCCAGCCCCACAATACCCAGTGTTTTTCCTGGTAATTCAAAGCCGACAAACTCTTTTTTTCCTGCTTCTACTTGTTTATTAATTTGCGTATCACTGCCTTCCAGTTTTTTAGCAAATTCCCAGGCAGAACAGATATTGCGAGCACTCAGTAGCATACCCGTCAGTACTAACTCTTGAACAGCGTTGGCATTAGCTCCGGGCGTATTGAAGACGGGGATGCCTTGTGCAGTCATTGAGTCAATTGGGATGTTATTGACACCGGCACCAGCTCTACCAATTGCTTGCAGGGTTTGAGGAATAGGCCAGTCATGCATTTTAAAAGAACGGACTAACACCGCATCGGGATGTTGAATTTCAGATGCTATCTCGTAATTGTCTCGAGGAAAGCGATCAAGGCCTGAAACAGAAATATTATTTAATGTGAGTATTTTAAACATCCATATCCCTTCTTTAAATTGATAGCCTTAGCTATCACAGTGAAGTGACGTTAACTATGTTGCTTAGCAAATGTTTGCATATAGTCAATCAGCGCATCAACCCCTTCCTCTGGCATGGCGTTATAAATACTGGCTCTCATGCCTCCTACGCTTCGGTGCCCTTTTAAGGTAATAAGCCCGGCGGATTTAGCGCCGGCCAAAAAATCAGCATCTAAGTTTGGATTATTCAGGGTGAAAGGCACGTTCATCCATGAGCGATATTGTTTATCGACTGGATTTTGATAAAAGTCTGAATTATCAATTGTGGTGTAAAGCTTTGTTGCTTTACGTTGATTAATGTCTGACATAGCCGATAGTCCGCCTAACTCTTTTAACCACTGAAAGACTAAGCCTGCCATATACAAAGAATAGGTTGGTGGCGTGTTGTACATAGAGTCATTATCGGCTTGTACTTTATAATCAAAAATAGTCGGTGTGCCATCAATGGTTTCGCCAATGAGATCATCACGAACAATGACGAGTGTTAAGCCGGCAGGACCTATGTTTTTTTGAGCACCAGCATAAATTAGTGCAAAGCGTGATACATCAATTGGGCGTGATAATATAGTTGATGATAAGTCAACCACGAGTGGTACATCGCCAGTCTCAGGGATGTGATCAAACTCGACGCCGCCAATAGTTTCATTAGCAGTGTAATGCACATAGGCTGCATCCGGGTTTAATTGCCAATTTGATTTGTCTGGTACCGTGGTAAAGTTATTGTCTTCAGAACTGGCCACAATATTGACGTCACAATAACGTTTTGCCTCTTGAATGGCCTTTTTAGACCATTGTCCTGTGTTGAAATAGTCTGCCGTTGTTTTGCCGCGTAGTAAATTCATGGGGATAGCGGCGAACTGTGCTGTAGCACCGCCCTGTAAAAATAACACCTTGTAGTTATCAGGAATGGCCATTATTTCACGGAGATCTGTCTCGGCTTTTTGTGCGATCGACATGAATTCTTTTCCACGATGGCTCATTTCCATCACGCTCATTCCTGAATCATCCCACTCCATGAATTCCTTTTCAGCTCGCTGTAATACAGCGGTCGGAATCATAGCTGGACCCGCACTAAAGTTAAATACCCGTGACATGACAAATCCTTAATTATGTTATCGCTAAAAGGTCGCAGTATAACAAACTTGCAGGTGACAAATGTGTGTTAAGTCATCACCCTCATAAAACACGATAAAACAGTAGAAAAATAACAAGAACCTTAAGGTGAAATAGCTATTGAAGTCGTTGATAAGCCACATGATATACTCGCAAAATAACGTCATGATTATAGGAAGTAATAATGAAGATAGTGGCATTTGCAGCGAGCAGCAGTAGTAAATCAATTAATAAACAGTTAGTACAGTATGCTGCCAGCCAGATCAAAGGCGCTGAAGTAGACCTGCTTGATCTGAATGACTACGAGCTACCCCTTTTCAGTGAAGATAAAGAACAGGAACTAGGCCAACCACAACTGGCACATGATTTTCTGGCAAAACTAGCGACGGCCGACTTAATTATGATTTCCTTTGCAGAGCACAACGGCAGTTATTCTGCTGCCTATAAAAATCTGTTTGATTGGTGTTCGCGTATTAAAAAACCCTTTCAACACAAGCCGATGATGATGTTGGCAACATCACCCGGCAAAGGTGGGGGGCGTAATGTGTTAAAACAGGCTGTAGAGTCGGCATCGCATTTTGATGGCGAAGTTAAAGGTAGTTTCTCGCTGCCTAGTTTCAATGATAACTTTGATGTTGAGCAAGGTTGTATTATCAATCTGGAACGTAATGCAGCCTTATTAGATCAGTTGAGACAATTTAATTTGCGAGAGTATCAGGCAAAAAAAGCTCAATGAGTGAATTAAGGTAGCGATGACCTTTTTCGGTTGGACAAATACGATGAACATCCCATTGAATAAGGCCTTGTTGCTCGGCTTGCTGTAAGGCATGTTTAATATGTGAAATAGGTAGACCTGCATGTTGTGCAAATAGTCTTGTCGGAAAACCGTGGGTTAAGCGAAGGGCGTTCAGCATAAACTCAAAGCCGATATCACGGCTACTAATGGCTTCTTCTGTGAGTATGGCTGCAGATTGTCCCGCAGTGTCCATATAGACTTGTGGCTGCTTTTGCTTGCATCGCCGGGTAATTGACTGGCTAGCAGCATCAGTAATTTTGCCATGGGCACCCGCGCCAATGCCGACATAGTCACCAAATTGCCAATAGTTGATATTATGACGGCATTCCTGTCCCTGCAGTGCATAGGCAGAAACCTCGTACTGTTGATACCCCGCCTCAGCGAGTAGCTCTTGATTGGCTATTTGCCAATCTATAATGGCATCTTCGTCGGGCAAACGGGGTGGCTGTTGATGATAAAGTGTATTTGGTTCAATCGTCAGCTGATAATAGGAAATATGATTGGGTGCTAAAGCAAGAGCTGTTTTAATATCGTTATTGGCAAGTATTTCAGTTTGCCCAGGCAAGCCAAACATCAAATCTAAATTGATATTATCAAAACCAACCTTGCGGGCACTCTCAACAGCACTAATAGCTTGCTGACTATCATGTATCCGTCCTAGTACCTTTAATGCCTCGTTATTAAAGCTTTGAATGCCCAAAGATAAACGATTAATACCAACATCACGGTAATCTGCAAAACGTTGTTGTTCAAAGGTGCCCGGGTTAGCTTCCAAGGTGATTTCCGCATGCGGAACGATAGGTACAAGTGCACGGATAGCAGAGAATAGCCGCTCATAAGCCTCTGCAGACAGTAAACTTGGCGTACCGCCACCAATAAAAACAGTCTTTATTGACCGGCCCCAAATGGTTGGTACTTCCTGTTCCAGATCACGAATTAAAGCATCAATATAGGCCGTTTCTGCCAAGGTATCTGGTGCCGTATGGGAATTGAAATCGCAATATGGGCATTTCCGTATACACCATGGCACATGGATATACAGACTGAGCGGTGGTAATGCGCTAAAGTTAAAATTGTCGATCATGACTGAATTAAACTTTTAATCATCAACTGTCATTACGTAGCGTGAACTGTGCAATAAATTGTCGTATGGCCTGGCCCCGATGACTAACAGCATGCTTTTGAGCAGCGCTAAGTTGTGCCGCACTGCATTGGTGTTGTTCAACCCAGAAAATGGGGTCATAGCCAAAACCACCATCGCCCATTGGCGATGTTAAAATACGGCCTGACCAATGGGCTTGAGCAATTAATGGTGTTGGATCGTCAGCGTGCTGCAGATAAACAATGACGCAGTGGTAACGCGCGCTACGCTGATCTTTGGTGGTTCCTTGCAGTGCCGCTAATAAGGTTTGTAGATTATCCTGATCACTGGCCTTGGGCCCTGCATAACGGGCCGAATAAATACCTGGCGCACCATTGAGTGCATCCACTTCAATACCAGAGTCATCAGCAATGGCAGGTAAGCCTGTATGCAAACAGGCATTACGTGCTTTGATGATGGCATTTTCCACAAAAGTTAAGCCAGTTTCTTCGGCCTCAGGCACGTCAAAATCCGATTGCGGCACAACCTCAAGTTGGAATCGGCTGAATAGATCAGCAAATTCTCGTAGTTTCCCCGGATTACCACTGGCTAAAACAAGTTTGTTGCGCATTTATTCTGCTAACGCTTCGTGTTGCTTGACCATTAATGTTTTTATGCCATCGCCCGCAAGATCGAGCATAGCCTGTAACTCGTCAGCACGAAAAGCGTGGCCTTCAGCGGTACCTTGCAGTTCAATGAAAGCACCTGCGTCGTTCATGACAACATTCATATCCGTTTCAGCTGTGGAATCTTCAGCATAATCAAGGTCAAGCACCGGTGTACCTTGATAAATACCCACGGAAATGGATGCGACCTGACCATGCAAGGGGCTTTTTTTGATTTTTTTCTTTTTGAGTAAGTAATCGACCGCATCATGTAATGCCACAAAAGCACCTGTGATTGAGGCAGTACGGGTACCACCATCGGCCTGAATAACATCACAGTCGATGGTAATGGTACGTTCACCGAGGCCTTTCAGATCGACGGCAGCCCGGAGAGAACGGCCAATCAAACGCTGGATTTCCATTGTGCGTCCACCTTGCTTTCCGCGCGCAGCTTCACGGCCCATACGTGTTCCTGTTGAACGCGGTAACATGCCATATTCGGCTGTTACCCAACCTTCATTTTTACCACGTAGAAAATGTGGCGCCTTGTCTTCTACTGATGCTGTGCAAAGTACTTTGGTATCACCGAATTCCACCAAGACTGAGCCTTCCGCATGTTTGGTATAGTGTCGAGTAATAGAAATTTGTCGTAATTCGTTAGCTTGACGACCGCTTGGACGCATAAGATTAGATCCCTTGAAGATTGCAAAATCGCATCATTATACGTGTCAAACATGCTATTACCGATGCTTTTCGTTAATATGATGCCTTTTTAATGTTATCAGGAACAACTGTGATACGAAGTATGACTGCATTTGCTCGCCATGAAGAGCAAACGGAACAAGGCCATCTAACGTGGGAGATACGCTCTGTTAACCATCGTTATCTTGAAGTTTCTCTTCGCATAGATGAGCGTTTTCGATCATTGGAAATGCCGATACGCAAATTATTTGCTGATAAACTCGCTCGTGGCAAAATTGATGCATCTTTGCGCTATAAATTCCCTGAACAACAACAGGAAAGTATGGATATTGATGAGGATATTGCCAAAGCTGTTGTGCAAAGTTGTGAAACGATTGCAAGTTTCAGTTCCAAGGCCCAGCCAATTGATACCTTAAGTATTTTGCAGTGGCCAGGTGTTGTTAAAACACAAACGCTGGATCAAGAAGTGCTTAACAAGACGGTAATGGCATCTTTGGAACAGGCGGTCGATGAACTGGTGGCAACGCGTGAAGCAGAGGGTGCGGCATTAAAGGCGATGGTAGAACAACGTTGTGAGGCTATTAGCAGTATTACGACGTCTATCAGGGCGAGAATGCCTGAGATATTGGCCCAACAGCAGCAGCGCCTACAAGAACGTATTGCTGATCTCAACGTGACGGTTGACCCTGAACGTCTGGAACAAGAAATAGTGCTGCTCGCGCAAAAAAGTGATGTTGCTGAAGAATTAGACCGCTTACAAAGTCACATTATTGAAGTACAAAAGGTCTTGGCTTCTGATAAGCCGGTAGGGAGGCGTCTCGATTTTTTGATGCAAGAGTTAAATCGCGAGGCAAATACGCTTGGTTCAAAGTCAATTAATACCGAGACCACCAATCATTCAGTCGAACTAAAGGTGCTGATCGAACAAATGCGCGAACAAATCCAGAATATTGAATAAGACAGCGAGCACAGTTTTGTTATCGTCAAAACAAACTATACTAAACGCTAAATCATGAGGTCTTGTAGATGAGTGGAAGTCTTTTTATCGTCGCCGCACCTTCCGGTGCTGGTAAAACCAGTTTGGTCAATGCACTGGTCCAACAACAAGCGAAAATTTCTTTGTCAGTCTCGCACACCACACGAGCTGCACGTGAAGGGGAAGTGGATGGCAAAGATTATTATTTTGTCTCGCCAGATACCTTCAATAAGATGCAAAAGGACGGTGCTTTTTTAGAGTCTGCGACGGTATTTGATCATAGTTATGGTACATCTGCACAGGCTGTTTATGCGCAACTTCAACAGGGAATAGACGTGGTACTGGAAATTGATTGGCAAGGGGCTAAGCAGGTTCGAGATAACTTTCCTGAAAGTACGAGTATTTTTATTTTGCCACCTTCTAAGAAGACATTAGAACAGCGTTTAAGGGGGCGGGGGCAAGATGGTGAAGCGACAATTGCACGACGAATGCGCGATGCGGAAAATGAAATGTCGCATTATGTCGAATTTGATTATCTGATAATAAACGATGATTTCGACAAGGCGTTGGTAGATATCATGGCTATTGTGACCGCTAAGCGCCATTCTATTGATGTGCAAAAACAAGTTCATGCTGATTTATTAACTGAGTTGCTAGCTTAAATAGTGGATTTTTCGTAAACTTAATGGTTTTAATTTGAGGGGTGTACCATGGCGCGTACAACAGTAGAAGATTGCTTGGCAAATGTAGATAATCGCTTCCAATTAGTTTTAATAGCATCGAAACGTGCACGTGAAATTGCCTTAGGCGCAGATCCCTTAGTCGAACGCGATAATGACAAGCCCACTGTTATTGCTTTGCGTGAGATTGCAGCAGGTTTAGTGGATGCCAGTATTCTTGAAAGAACAACAGCGCGTGAACATGCAGAAGAGAGCATTGTCAGTGATGGCGAATTGTTAGTAGAAGAGTAGTTCAGTGACAGCAAAACACACGGTCATATCCGAACTTGAGCTTATTCATGATACTGAACCCAAGCTCACGATAGATGACTTATGTTTTGCTGCAGCCAATTACATAGATACAAAGCATGTTGAACAAATCCGCAAAGCTTATCACTTTGCGGAAAAAGCACACGCGCAACAAAAACGCCGTTCAGGCGAGCCCTATATCACACACCCTCTTGCCGTAGCTCACGTGTTGGCAATGATGCATATGGACTATGAGTGCATCACTGCAGGTTTATTGCATGACGTCATTGAAGATACTTCTGTCAGCGGTGAAGAACTAACGGCTGAGTTTGGCGAAGAAGTCACGTTGCTGGTCGACGGTGTCAGCAAACTTGCAAAAGCAACCTTTAAAACACGCAAACATGCTCAAGCAGAAAGCTTGAGAAAAATGTTGCTGGCAATGTCAAAAGACATTCGCGTCATTATTGTTAAACTCGCTGACCGACTGCACAATATGCGAACCTTAGGTCATCTTGAGCCGTCTAAAAGACGAAGAATCGCTGAAGAAACACTGGATATTTATGCGCCAATCGCACAGCGTCTTGGCATGAATGTCATGCGTTGTGAACTGGAAGATTTGGGTTTTCACGTTCTTTATCCCATCCGATACCGTGTCCTTGCGGGTGAGGTACGTAAAGCACGGGGTAACCGTAAGGAAATTATTACGCAAATTACCCAATCTATTCTCAATAGAATGGAGCAGGAAGGGCTGACTGCAGATATTCAAGGTCGGGAAAAAAACCTCTATAGCCTGTATAAAAAAATGGTCAATAAACGGCTGTCATTTAATGAGGTTTTAGATGTGTATGCATTCAGAATCATTGTTGATGATGTTGATTCGTGTTATCGCATACTTGGTGTCACTCACAATTTGTATAAGCCGGTCCAAAATACATTTAAAGACTATATTGCTATTCCTAAAGCGAATGGCTATCAGTCATTACACACCGTATTGTTTGGTCCATTTGGTGTGCCTATAGAAGTACAAATCCGTACACGTGATATGGATCAAATGGCGGAAGCGGGAGTGGCGGCACATTGGTTATACAAAGAGGGTGGTACGTCAAAAAGTAATCAGGCACATAAATTAGCAAGACAATGGTTACAAGGGTTACTGGATATGCAGAAAAATTCAGGTGACTCAATAGAGTTTCTTGAGAATCTGCGTATTGATTTGTTCCCTGATGAAATTTATGTGTTTACCCCAACGGGTAAGATCATGGCCTTGCCCCGTGGCGCTACGGTGATTGATTTCGCCTATGCTGTGCATAGTGATGTCGGAAACAACTGTGTTGCCGCTCGAGTGGGGCGGGATTTGGTACCTCTAAGCACTCAGTTGGAAAATGGCCAATCTGTCGAAATCATCACCTCGAAAACAGCACACCCTAATGCATCCTGGCTTAACTTCGTCACTACAGCTAAAGCACGGACCAATATTCGCCACTATTTGAAACAATTGCGTAATGATGAGGCTGTGTTATTAGGTAAACGGATGTTGATTAAGCACTTGCAGGCCTTTTCGATGGAGTTTGACGATATTCCCTCAGAACGTATTGAAGCCATTGTTGCAGAATTTGACATTAAAAAGTTTGACACATTATTAGAAGAGATTGGTCTGGGTGACCGTTCTGCTCTGTTGATAGCACAAAAACTGGTGTGTAATGGAGAAGAACCCGCTGATGCAAAATCTCAACCTTTAATGATTGCGGGCACGGAAGGCATGGTTGTAAAATTTGCCCGCTGTTGCCACCCGATTCCTGGTGATACTATCCGCGGTTTTATCAGTTCAGGACGAGGTATTGTTGTCCACCAGGCTAACTGTAAAACCACCTTGAATTTACGTGGCCAGAGTGAAAAATGGCTTGATGTCGTGTGGGCTTCCGAAATTAATCGGGAGTTCCCAGTAGATATTATGGTACATGTGAAAAACCAACGTGGTGTTCTCGCGATTATTGCATCAGCAATATCAGAAAATGATTCCAATATTGATAATGTGTTGGTTGATGAACGTGAAGGCGGTTTTTCTGATCTTCGTATTACGATCGAGGTCCGCGACAGACAACACTTGGCCAAAGTGATGCGACGCATTAAGCGTATTGAAATGGTGACTCGTATTACTCGGCTCAAACAGTAGATATATTTATTATCCTCAATTAAGTTATAACGGAGAGAGTAATGGCACGTGAAATCATTCATACTGATAAGGCACCACAAGCAATTGGTCCTTATTCGCAGGCAATTAAAGTAGATGGCGTTGTTTATCTATCAGGACAAATTCCACTCGTGCCAGAAAGTATGACTATTATTGAAGGTGATTTTTCAGTTCAGGTTCGCCGTGTATTTGACAATTTATCTGCGGTGGCAGAGGCTGCTGGTGGCCGCTTACAAGATATCGTTAAACTTAATATTTATCTCACTGATTTGAGTTATTTTGGCACGGTGAATGAAATTATGACTGATTATTTTGAGCAACCTTACCCCGCGAGAGCTGCGATAGGTGTGGCGTCTTTACCGAAAGATGTACCGGTGGAGATGGATGCTGTCATGCATCTCGATCGCTAGTCAGTAGTTGTATCGTTGCTGGTGTGGCCACGGAAAATAACCTACTACTGCCTGTCGGAAAATTAAAAGGCGTAGGAGAGAAAGTCACCGCACGTTTACACAAGCTTGCTCTTTATCAAATCAAAGATCTGCTTTTCCACCTACCGCTTCGCTATCAAGATCGAACACGAATAGTACCGCTCGGTAGTGTGAAGCCACAGCAAGAAAGACTTATTGAGGGTACGATTCGGTTAAGCCAGATTAATTTCGGCCGCCGTCGATCACTGCTGTGCTACGTCGATGATGGTACAGGCTCCATTGTATTACGTTTTTTTCATTTTTCTAAAACACAGCAACAACAATTAGCAAAAGGCCTCAAAATACGTTGCTTTGGTGAGATCCGTAATGGACCTTCGTCCCTGGAAATTGTCCACCCTGAGTATATAATTCTGGATAAGGGGCATAACGACGTTGTCGATGAAGAGCTAACGCCAATTTATCCGACAACGGAAGGTTTACACCAAATTAGTTTCCGAAAATTGATCAAGCAGGCATTAAAGTTACTTGATGACCACAGCTTGCCTGAATTGCTACCACAACAAGCGTGCTGTCATGATGCAGCCCAATTTTCTCTTATAGAGGCATTACGCTTTGTTCATCAGCCACCAGCTGATGTCGATGTGCAATTATTATTGGACCGAAAACATCCCAGTCAGCGTCGTTTAGCTTATGAAGAACTTCTAGCTCAGCATCTAAGTATGCGCCAGATTAGAGCGCATGCCCAACATCATATTGCTCCAGCCATTGCCAGTAATGGTCAGCATCATCAAGCACTACTGGCTCATCTACCTTTTTCTCTTACAAATGCACAACAACGGGTTATTAATGAAATACTCGCAGATATTGGTCTCAATGTACCCATGCAGCGTTTGGTACAAGGTGATGTAGGTTCTGGTAAAACAGTGGTCGCTGCATTAGCCGTTGTTGAAGTAGTCTCGGCAGGTTATCAAGCAGTTATGATGGCACCAACAGAGCTGTTAGCTGAACAGCACTTTCAGACGTTCAAAACTTGGCTGGAACCTATTGGAATTAAGATAGGCTGGTGTGCAGGTAAACAGAAAGCTGCTGAACGGCGAAAGGTAATAGAAGAATTAAAACAAGGTGTGATTAAAGTGGCTGTCGGAACCCATGCCTTGTTTCAAGATGAAGTGGTGTTTAATAACTTGGGTTTAGTTGTTATCGATGAGCAACATCGTTTTGGTGTTCATCAACGTTTAGCACTCAGGGATAAAGGACGTGACGTTAATAGTTTACCGCATCAATTGGTGATGACGGCCACACCCATCCCCCGCACACTGGCGATGACTGCTTACGCTGATCTCAATGTTTCAGTTATTGATGAACTACCGCCGGGACGAACACCGATTACGACGGTTGTCATTCCTGATAGCCGGCGTGAGGACATCATTGCGCGTGTTCATGCTGCCTGCCAACAAAAGCGCCAAGTGTATTGGGTCTGCACCTTGATTGAAGAATCAGAACATTTACAATGCCAGGCAGCAGAAGATGCTGCCAACGAGTTGCAGCAGATTTTTTCTGACTTAACGGTTTCTCTTGTGCACGGTCGTTTAAAATCGGCTGATAAAGAAATGACCATGGCGGCTTTTAAACGGGGTGATATTGATTTATTAGTTGCAACAACCGTGATTGAAGTCGGCGTGGATGTTCCAAATGCCAGTTTGATGGTGATTGAAAATGCAGAACGGCTAGGTTTGGCTCAATTGCATCAACTTCGTGGTCGTGTAGGTCGTGGTCAAGTACAAAGCCACTGTGTTTTGATGTATCACCCGCCTTTATCGGATAATGGTCAAGCAAGATTAAGCTGTTTACGCGATAGTAATGATGGTTTCGTCATTGCTCAACGTGATTTAGAGTTGCGAGGACCGGGTGAACTATTAGGGACCAGGCAGACTGGATTGCCGCAGTTCAGGGTGGCCGATCTTATGTCGGATCAAGATTTGATTGCAGTGATGCCACAAGCTGCCGATGCGTTTATTGCTGCGACGCCAGATAAAATTGAGGCACTCGTTGAACGCTGGTTTGAGCATAAGATTGATTTTGGACAGGTATAAAATATGAGTAAAAGCACCTAATGCATTCTGTAACAAAATGGCAACAACCACAGCGTCGAAGGATTCCAGCTAAACTGTACCCGTGGTTGACGGACAAAAGTTCGTTGACGCGCCGGTTACAGCAACATAACAAAGTCGATTTTACAGTACAGTTATTAGGTAATAGTTGGATAAAACCACTGGTTGATGAATGTAGACACCTTGCTATCCCAACATCAGAACTCAGTTATCAACGAGAGGTACGGTTGATGGATGGTGATACTGCTAATGTTTATGCCCGAACCATTGTGCCGCGGACAACATATCTGAGCATGCCCTACCGCTTTAACAATCTCGGTACAAAGCCATTGGGAGAAATGCTGTTTAATGATCCAACTGTTACACGAGGTCCAATTGAAGTGGCGTGCTTAAAACCAGGCCAGTGGTTGTATGAAATGGCCTTATTAGCAGAAAATGACAGGCCTGATGAGTTATGGGCAAGACGCTCACATTTTTATCTACAAGGTAAAATTTTACTGGTCAATGAAATCTTTTTACCTGCGTTGGAGTGGTAATCGTGCACGAGGCTATTAAACCTTATATTCATTTGATGCGCTTAGACAGACCAATAGGCATTTTATTATTGCTTTGGCCGACATTATCAGCTCTTTGGATAGCTGCTGAGGGTGTGCCTGATCTGTTAGTGCTGGCGGTCTTTATTTTAGGCGTGACGATTATGCGAAGTGCTGGCTGCGTCATCAATGATTTTGCTGACCGTAATATAGATGGTTTGGTATGGCGTACCAAAGGACGACCACTGGCAACAGGTGTGTTGACTGCGCGTCAGGCCATCATATTATTTATTGTGTTAGGTCTCCTCGCATTTTTATTGGTGTTATTACTCAATACGAAAACTATTTTAATGTCGATTGTCGGTGTATTTTTAGCAGCAACGTATCCTTTTATGAAGCGCTATACTCATCTGCCGCAGCTCTATCTAGGCGTGGCTTTTGGCTGGGCAATCCCTATGGCTTTTGCCGCGCAGACAAATAATGTCCCAACAATCGCCTGGCTGTTATTTTTGGCTAATATATTATGGACTACAGTCTATGACACGTTCTACGCCATGGCAGATCGTGAAGATGATTTAGTGGCTGGTGTAAAGTCGACAGCAGTATTGTTTGGACAGGATGATCGAATAATTACAGCAATTTTACAGTTGAGTTTTTTTCTGGTGATGATATTAATTGGCCTGCAACTGGAACTCAGTCTGATTTATTACGTTGGTATTTTTACTGCACTGGGCTTGTCAATTTATCAACAAACATTAATTAAAGACAGGATTCCCGAAAAATGTATTGAGGCTTTTCTTAATAACAACTGGTTAGGAGCGGTTATTTTTATCGCGATTGCACTCCATTATGCGGTTGTATAAAAGTTAGACTAACAGCGTATAGATGATGACTTGTTAATTGATGCATTGTGTTTAACAATCACTCTTCTTTTGCAAGTTGTTGGCGGAACTTTTCTAGCCGCTGATGGTAGTTCTCTGCATCACCATACTCAATAAACTCACGATAACGTTCATGTGTACCAAGTATTTTATGCGCATGTTTTATCGGACAAAAATATTGTTCAGTTCGACTAAGTATTTCGCGTGCATAGGCAATAAGACCATTACCATAGGAACAATACACACAGTGTAGGCGTTCAAATATATTAAGGTACATCAGATAACGTCGATCAAGAACGATATAGTCGCTACGTTTAACTCTACGAATTTTATAAATCGGAAAACAGCTATATTGATAAAAACTAATGAGCAGATCGAAAATAATAAGTGGAACAATCATGCCATAAATGATGGGCGCAGTGATGATATTAATAGCACGAGAGCCAAACAGCCAGCGAATTACTTTTACTTTTAATGCTCGGTGAGCCTGACGAATTTGTTTTTCAAACTCGACCTTTTTGCCTTTGAAATGAAAAAAAACGCTATGTTCTTGCTGATGTAATTCGGTGGCAAGTTGATCTTCTAGCTCTTTTATCTGGTCAAGCAGCTGTCTAATTCGTTCTACCATAATGTTTCCCGAGCAATTATTTTTTAGACCAGTATCTTTGCATTTCTAAGAAAAGAAATGATGCCGACCATGTGATCATAACAAGACCGGTTAATGACTCTAAGCCGGCTACAAACCGGATATGCCCGGAAGGTGCTATATCACCATAACCCAGAGTGGTGTAGCTAGTAAAAGAAAAATAAGCACAGCTCAAAAGATCCTGCTGAATATTACCAGTCAACGTGCCAAAATCACTAGCACCGTTCATAAAATAATAGGCAAATGCAAAAAGCCAGATTTCGACGATATGGGCAAGGATAATAACAAACACGCCAGTTAAAACACGATAACGTGGCGCGAGGTTTTGATGAGGCAATGTAATGGCGAGCCTGTAGAGCACTTCGTAGTGAATAACGACAGTCAACGTGACAAGAATAATATTAATGGCAATTGCGATTAACATAAATTATCGGCACGGTGGACGCGATTTCGGCCTGCTATCTTTGCGTTATAAAGAGCTTTATCGGCAGCGTTGATTAAGTCGACACTTGTTCTAGTGGATCCTGGCAAAGTCTGTGTGGCTAAACCAATTGATAATGTGATGTTTAATGTTTTACCTGTGTTAATGACAAAATCGTGTTCGTCGATGGTTTTGCGTATACGTTCAGCAATCTCAAAAGCGATATCATGGGGTGTATTTGATAATAAAATAACAAATTCTTCGCCGCCGTAGCGGGCAAGCACATCACTCGTACGCATAATATGACTCAGAATTTTGGCTACGTCTTTTAACACGCTATCACCCGCTTGATGGCCGTGAGTATCGTTAATACTTTTGAAATGGTCAAGATCAAGAAACAAACAACACAGAGAGGATTTTTGTCGCTGGGCAAGTGTTATTTCTTCTTCCAGACGTTGATCAAAAAAGCGTCGGTTATTCACTCCTGTTAAAGGATCAAGCAAGCCCGTTTGTTTTATATTTTCTTGCAAACGTGCATTTTCAATACAGGCTGAAATGACAGCAGCAAGGTGTTGTAGAAATTGTGTTCCCATGTCATGTTGAAAACGAGTTGGACTACGGCTACCTAAATTGAGAGAACCAATAAACTTGTTTTGGCGGATTAACGGCAAAATAGCAACAGACTGTATACTATGATTGCCTGGAAATAATTGTTGGTGTACATGTTTTGAATAGGGTGATAAACGCGGTTTTCTGAGCACAGAAAAGTACTGGCTGACCATTCGTTCATTATCGGTAAAAAAAAGATGTTTTTCCCAAGTATTTGGCTTGGGGTTGCTAGCAAGAAAGCGACGAAACTCGTATTCAGAATCAAGTAATAACAACGTCACGTCTGATAATTGAAAGCGTTCACGATGTTGGCCTAGTATTATGGAGAGTAAATCGGTGAGACTTGAACAGTTGAGTAAGTCTAGTTCGTATTGTTGGAAGTGACGCTGCTTTTGCTCATTGCTTTTGGCAATGCGGATAAAATCATCAAGTTTTTCTTGTAATTTTTCAACATCGTGTGGCACAGCCGTGCTTTGATAAAATGACTTTTTATCCATAGTTTGAATCATGTCTTATCGCGCGTGCGATTGTCCATAGCTCAATTGTTTTGACGCCAACTTTTCGAAGACTTTTTGCTGCCATATCAGCAGTATGCCCCGTTGTTAACACATCATCAATGAGAACGACATGTTGTGGTAAATCTTTTTTGCAGACTTCAAATGCCTGTTGTAGATTTTTTTGTCGTTGTGAATAGGATAATGAAGTTTGCGGGACTGTATTTTTGACGCGTTTTAGTGCGTGTTTTTCATACGGCAAATACAATGATTTTGCTAAATAGCGTGTAATTTCCAATGCCTGATTATAACCGCGTTGTTTCAGTCGTTTTGGATGTAATGGAATCGGTATTAATAAATCGGGCAAGGGACGTTGCTGCTCCTGTAATTTTAGCGCAAGTTGTTGCGCTAGAAAGTAGCCTAAATAAAGTTGATGATGAAATTTGAAATTAGTAATGAAACGGTCAACAGGGTATTGGTAACGATAGAGTGAAAAACTCGCATCTCGTTCGGGCGCATGTTGCAGACATTGTCCGCATAACAAGCTATTTGGGCTAGGCATTGCGCAATGCGGACAGGCCTGCTGTAACAAGGGTAAATCGGCATGACAGCTAGGGCAGATGTAGTCTTGTTGGCTTAAATCACCACAGAGCAAACAAGGTGTTGGCAACAGATTACTGTATAATCTGCCAAAATATTGTTTTATTATCGCTGGCACGTCCATGCGCATACAATCATTCCGTTTATTTTTAAATGAAGTATTATCATGTCTGAGAAATTATCCAATACCGATCAAATAGTACGCCACGACTGGGAGCTTGAACAGGTTGAAGCCCTTTTCAATTTGCCTTTTGCTGATCTAATGTATCAAGCACAGACAGTTCACCGAACACATTTCGACCCGAATGAAGTTCAGGTCAGTACGCTACTCAGTATCAAAACGGGTGGCTGTGCTGAAGATTGTGGTTACTGCCCACAAAGTGCTCATCATGAATCAGCCGTCAAAGCCGAGCCATTAATGCCTTTAGATAAGGTGCTGGAAAGTGCGAGTAAGGCAAAAGAATCCGGCGCAAGCCGATTTTGCATGGGTGCCGCATGGCGTAACTTGAAGGATCGTGATCTGGAACGCGTGGCTGCAATGGTATCTGGGGTGAAGGACTTGGGGCTTGAAACCTGTGTCACTCTGGGTATGTTGGAAGAACACCAAGCTAAGCGCTTAAAAGAAGCGGGTCTTGATTACTACAACCATAACCTGGATACGTCACCTGAATTTTATGACGAAATTATCAGTACAAGGACCTACCAAGACCGTCTTGATACATTGAATCACGTTCGTGAGGCTAATATTAATGTTTGCAGTGGTGGTATCGTTGGTTTAGGCGAAGGCGCTAAAGATCGTGCTGGTCTGTTGATGAGCCTTGCAAACATGCCGAGTCATCCTGGTAGTGTTCCCATTAATCTTCTGGTACAAGTCGAAGGCACGCCATTGAATGGTGTTGAAGAGTTAGATCCGCTGACGTTTGTCCGTACGATCGCAGTTGCAAGAATCATGATGCCGAAATCGTATGTGCGTTTGTCAGCAGGTCGTGAGCATATGAGTGATGAGCTGCAAGCGATGTGTTTTGTTGCTGGTGCTAACTCCATTTTCTATGGTGAAAAATTATTGACCACAGATAATCCGGATACCGATCATGACCAACAATTATTTAAACGACTAGGCATAAATACTTTGTCAGCATCAGACTCTGATAAACGTGCTTCTGCTGCTTGATAAGTGTCGCCCTTACCTTGGTCACCACAACTTGTTGATGGGCTAGCCAACCGTAAATCAGCTGGACGTCTGCGCGAGCTCCGGGTTCGTGATAGTGGTCAAGGTGCTCGCATCGTTATTGGCGACAAGAAACTGTTGTCATTTTGCAGTAATGATTATCTTGGTCTGGCTAATCACGCCGCGATTAGAAAAGCCTTTATTGATGCCGTAGAACATCAGGGTGTCGGTAGTGGCGCCGCCCATTTATTGACCGGACATAGCTTTTATCATCAACAACTAGAAGAAGCGCTGGCCTCATTTACCGGCCAGCAAAAAGTCTTACTGTTTTCCTCAGGCTATCAAGCTAATATGGGGGTAATTGATGCATTAATGGGTCGCGATGATGTGATTTTGCAAGACAAACTGAATCATGCATCGCTACTTGATGGCGGCCGTTTATCAGCTGCCAGGCAATATCGCTATCAGCATAATAATGTCAATGCTCTCGCACAGCGTTTACAGCAAACAAAGAGCGTAGAACGTCGTCTAATTGTGAGCGATGGCGTATTTAGTATGGATGGTGATTTAGCGCCTTTGCCAGATCTTGTTCATTTAGCAGCCGAGCATCGTGCTGGTGTAATTATCGATGATGCTCATGGCTTTGGTGTATTGGGGCAGCGCGGTGCGGGTAGTATTGAGCATTGGCGGATTAAACCTGAACAAAGTCCGATTATAGTCGGTACTTTTGGCAAAGCATTTGGTACAGCCGGTGCGTTTGTTGCTGCTGATAGTGTCGTGATTGATACACTTATCCAGCAAGCACGGACCTATATTTATACTACTGCACAGCCTGCGGCTATAGCGGCAGCGACCATGCAAAGTTTGAAACTGGTGGAATCGGAATCATGGCGACGAGAAAAATTGCAGGCCTTGATCACCCAGTTTAGACGCGGTGCTCATGCCTTATCATTGAACGTGGTTGATTCAATCACAGCCATACAACCAGTTATTATTGGCGATGATAGCGTAGCGTTACAAATCGGACAGCAGTTAGAACAAGCAGGTATTTTGGTCGGTGTCATAAGGCCGCCAACAGTGCCTGAAGGGTCTGCTCGTTTGCGCATTACATTATCTGCTGATCACAGTGAAAGCGATGTTGTACGTTTACTGGATGCATTAGAGAGAATCTTATGCACATAGAGACAGTAGGGCAAGGGCCTCATTTAGTGTTGGTGCACGGCTGGAGTATGCACAGCGCGGTATGGCATGATTTAATACCGATGTTGGCCACTGATTTCACCTTGCATCTGGTTGATTTGCCTGGACATGGTAAAAGTGAGTGGCAAGCCGGTGATTTTGAGCTAGACTCGTTGCTGGAAACCTTACATCAGCAGCTGCCAGAACAAGTGGCATTTTTGGGCTGGTCGTTAGGCGGCCTGCTTGGTTTGCTATTTACTCAGCGCTATCGACAACAGGTAACGCGATTAACTTTATTGGCTGCGACACCGTGTTTTGTGCAAAAAGCGGATTGGTCCAGTGCCATGGCGACGGACGTTTTGAATCAGTTTGCCAGTCAACTACACGATAATCAAAAAGATACCTTACAACGCTTTTTATTATTACAAGCACGGGGCTCAAATCATAGTCGAGAAACCATTCGCATGTTGGCACAACAACTAACAATAGCTCAGCCACCAAATAGCGACGCACTAGCGGCAGGACTTGCTGTCTTAATTAATACGGATAGCCGCCAACAATTGGCGGAGATTATGTGTCCCATTCAAATAATTTTGGGCCAGCGAGATACCCTGATACCACAAACGATGCTGGCAGCTGTAAAACAGCTTAATCCTAGGATTAATACCCACCTGATAACAGGGGCGGGACATGCACCTTTTATTTCACATCCGACAGAATGTTATCAACTCATCAATTCATTTTTAACAGCTACAGTGAACAATGACTGACGCTTATATCCCAAATAAAAACCAAGTTGCACAGTCTTTCGGGCAGGCTGCAACAAGCTATGACGATGTAGCGATACTACAACGGCAAACAGGTGATGAACTCATAGATCGATTGTCATTGGTTAAGCATGAACCCAAACGGATTTTAGATTTAGGCTCGGGTACTGGCCGTAATTTGTTGCAGTTGAATCAGTGTTATCCAAAAGCCGAGTTATTGGCGGTGGATATTGCCCCAGCGATGTTGGTACAAGCACAAAAAGCGTATCAGCAAGCACTGGGTATAAAGCGTTTATTACCCGGCAAAAAAAAGCCTTTTTATCTAGCAGGCGATGCGGAAAATCTACCGCTTGTGGAAAATAGCGTAGATCTTATTTTTGCCAATTTAGCGATTCAATGGTGCGATTTAAACAGAACATTCAGCGAAATAGCCCGCGTAATACATCCTGATGGTTTATGTGTTTTTTCAACGCTGGGACCGGACACATTACAGGAGCTCCGACAAGCTTGGGCAAGTGTTGATGATTATCCTCATGTGAATGTGTTTTATGATATGCATGATGTTGGTGAGGCAATGATGAATGCGGGATTAACCGATCCTGTATTGGATATGGATCGACATACTTTAACGTATGATACTGCGATGGCATTGATGAAAGATCTGAAAGTGCTCGGTGCGCGGAACGTTAATAGTGGCCGCCGCCGTGGCTTAACAGGACAGCAGGCATTAAAACAAGTGGCGTCATATTATGAACAGTTTCGGGTGGATGGTTTGTTACCTGCCAGTTATGAAGTGATATATGGTCATGCATGGGGAGTCAAACAAACGACACAGCAACAGGTTGATGATGCTGGTGCCGTACATATTCCACTTAGCCAAATACAGCGACGTTGAGTGAACAGTATGCAAAGTGTTTTTGTTACAGGTACCGATACCGAAGTAGGTAAAACGCGTATTAGTGCAGCCTTAATTGACAAGCTGCAACAGCAGGGGCGGCGTGTTGCAGGGATGAAACCGATTGCGAGTGGTTGTGAAATGACGGCGGCTGGTTTGCGCAATGATGATGCGCTCGCGTTAATGCAGGTAGCAAATGTGTCGTTTACTTATGAACAGGTTAACCCCTTTGCTTTTGCTCCGGCGATTGCGCCGCATATTGCCGCGCAACAAATTGGTAAAGCGATCGATATCACTCAAATTCAGCAACAATTTGAGCAAATTCAACAACAGGTAGACTGTGTGGTGGTTGAAGGAGCCGGTGGTTGGTATGTCCCCCTTGATGACGATTTGACTATGGCTGACTTGGCCCAGAGACTTGGCTTACCTGTCGTTGTTGTGGTTGCTATTCGCCTAGGCTGTATTAATCATGCGTTATTAACTGTGCGTGCAATAGAACAATCTGGTTTATGCGTTCAGGGTTGGGTGGCGAATATAATGGAAAACACGCCACAACAAGAGCAGATCATTGACACCCTGAAACACGCTATTGCCGCACCATGCCTTGGCGAAGTGCCGCCTCTGCAAGATGGCCAACAAGCAACTGCATTTTTGACGATTTAGCAGAGGTAACGATGTTAAGGTTTAGTCTGTCTGTCCTATTTGTTTTATTAGTGGGGTGTTCATCGAGCCCTCCCAAAGCACCCTTGGATGATGGTATCAACCCTGATGCTCGACAACGGGTTGAACAGTGGAAGAGTTTGATTCAGTCAGGTGAAAACTGGTCAGACAGGCAAAAACTCACTCATGTTAATGACTTTATTAACCAATTTGTGTTTGTTGATGACATTATTCATTGGCAACAAGCAGACTATTGGGCAACCCCTTTACAGACCATCGTTACTCAGGGAGGGGATTGCGAAGATTTTTCTATTGCTAAATATTTCACCTTGAGTGCTATGGGAGTGGAGGAACAAAAACTTAGGCTGACTTATGTAAAAGCACTGACCATTAATCAAGCGCATATGGTAGTGAGTTATTTGGAACAGCCGAAGGCCGAGCCGTTGGTCTTAGATAATCTCAACCCAGTTATCCTACCGGCCTCACAGCGAACGGATTTGTTACCAGTATATAGTTTTAATGGCACGGGCTTATGGCTGTCAAAAAAAGGCCAATCCGAACAATTGGTTGATAATACAGATCGCATCAGTCTCTGGCAGAAATTATTACAATATATGGATGTAGAGGCAGCGGATGAATCTAGAATGATCTGCCGTTATCAATACTACGATTTGGAACAATCTGTGGCTAAAAATAAATGCCCTTAATTGAACGGAAAGAACACAGCTTCATCACCAGGTTGCCAAGGTGGTAATTTTGTCATCGTGTCAGTAAAAAGTGCTGAGGCCAGAAAGTGTTGTAACCAGGCTTGCAAATAGGGGTAAGGAGCAGAATCAAACCATGCTTTATCTACGAAGGCAAATTGACGAATAAACGGTAAGATGGCTATATCAGCCAAGGTTATTCTATCGGCGATTAAACAGCCATTGTCAGCAAGCAGTTTGTCTAGCTGTATTAAGATATTTTCACCTTGCTGACGGTAGTAAAGCTGATCGTGCTCTGGGTAACGATCAGCATATTTATAACGATCCAGATAGTGTTTGAACGTGCCATCATTTTGCTGAACTAATTGTTCACATTGCGCTTTTTCATCATCATTTTTCGGCAACCAGTGTTCAGGATCATGTTGCTGTAATGCCCAAGTCATTACATCGAGACTTTCATCAATCACCTTGTTTTCTGGGGTAATTAATACAGGCACTGTGCCCTTTGGCGAGACGTCCAACATGGCCTGTGGTTTATCGCGAAGTACAATTTCACGTAATTCAACAGTAATGCCGCTGACGGCAATAGACAGACGTGCGCGCATGGCATAGGGACAACGACGGAAACTGTATAGAATAGCTTGACTCATAATGAAGAATGATACGGTGTAGAAGGGCGTACGTTTTACAAAAAGTTATTGTAAGTCATCTGATCTATTGGATCGAATTACTTCTGCTTGGCGCGATAAGACATGTTTGATTAGTAAGTTACGATCAGGTTCACTCATATAGGTAAACACCAAACGGTAGTGGTAAGAAGATGTACTTTCAGTAGGCTGAGCTTTTGCACACGAGACCAAATGGGCAATAGCTTCAATAGTGATATTAGTTGAGGGCAAGTTCATCTGAATGCTCAACGGGGTTTTTACTGGCAACGGCTCATTAGATAAAAAAGCCATACCACCCCCGCTTAAATTAACGTCAGTGGCTTTAGTCTGGGTCTCTTCACGTTGTTGTTGCAGGAGGCTGAGGTTAAGCAAATCAATTTTTTCATTCAGTAGCCGTAGTGCCCGGGCGACATCACGGTCGTGATGGTTAATTTGATCGGTTAATACAGTAAACGCCGCTTGAATTTTACGCATTTGGGCTTGTTGTTGATTAGAGCTGAACAACGGATTAGCAATATTTTCTCCAAGTTTTTCAGCTGTTTCATTATCCAGTACTTGGTACTCGAGAAAAATGGTGTCATTTATTCTGAAATGCTCTCGTCGTTCACTATTATCATCAAATAAAGCCATGGTGTACTGTCTCCTGAAAGTGGCTTTCTATTCTTCTTTTTCGTTATTGAATCGTTGGCCTGTTGTAGCAAACGCCTAGATATATTCTGACGCATATGCTCAGGCATCTGGAAGCAGTAAAGGCCACGATTTTCTACCTTTTGCTTTTTCAGCTGATCCTTTACTGCGTTATTATGCCAGATTTATAAATGTTCAGAGGCATAGTCTGCTAAACGTGAACGTTCACCTCGAAGCAGTGTGATATGACCGCTGTGTGGCCATTCTTTAAAGCGATCAACGACATAAGTAAGTCCGGAGGTTGTTTCACTTAAATAGGGTGTATCTATTTGGCCAATATTACCTAAGCACACCACTTTAGTCCCGGGCCCAGAGCGAGTAATCAGCGTTTTCATTTGTTTCGAGGTTAAATTCTGTGCTTCATCAATTATAATAAATCGGTTCAAAAATGTCCGTCCACGCATGAAGTTCAGAGAACGTATTTTTATCCAACGCTGTAATAAGTCGGCAGTAGCCTGACGGCCCCAATCCCCACCTTCTGTTTTGTTAAGAACTTCCAGGTTATCCATCAATGCACCCATCCAAGGTGTCATTTTTTCTTCTTCTGTACCGGGCAAAAAACCAATGTCTTCACCGACGGGCACGGTGACCCGTGTCATGATGATTTCAGCATAACGTTTATGTTCAATAGTTTGAGTGAGTGCGGCAGCTAAAGTGAGTAGGGTTTTACCGGTACCAGCTTGTCCAAGAAGGCTAACAAAATCAACATTCGGGTCCATCAATAAGTTGAGTGCAAAATTTTGCTCGCGATTACGTGCAGTAATACCCCAAATAGCATGATTCTCTTTGCGATAATCATGCAGAATTTCAACATTGGCAGTATTGTTCTCATTATTTCTGACCACAGCTTCTATGGTGTTATCATCGCCAGCTGAATAGACCAGTTGGTTTGGATACCATTCTTTAACAATATCACCAGTCACTTCGTAGTAAGTACGACCATCTTCTGTCCATGATTCCAGGTGGTTCAAATCATCCCAAAAATCAGTCGGTAATTCTGTCGAACCGAGGTACAACAAATCAACATCATCGAGGACTTTGTCGTTGAAGTAATCTTCGGCATGAATACCAAGCACAGTCGCCTTGATACGCAAGTTGATATCTTTGGAAACCAGTGTCACGGTAAGCTCAGGTTGTGACTCCTGCAAACTAATGGCAATGCCTAAAATTGCATTATCGGCATGTGAGCCGGGTAAGTCGCTCGGTAAATCATGGCGAATATCGGTGGTTTGGAAAATCAGCTTTCCTTTGGCATCCGGTAGATCACCATTATGTGTGACACTCGGCAAAGGAATACCGTCGGCAATCGTATCTGGATCATCAACTTGAGACATCAGTTCATCTAAAAAACGACTCACCTGCCGGACATTGCGTGACACCTCTGACAGACCTTTTTTACCGCGATCCAGTTCTTCTAACACGACCATCGGAAGGAATATATCGTGCTCATCAAAGCGAAATAGTGCTGTTGGGTCATGCATCAAGACATTCGTGTCGAGTACAAATAAACGTTTTCCTTCAATGTTCTTTTTAATCATTTACGCAGTTCCCCCGTGGGTTTTTTTGAGGTGGCTTCATATTGATTATGGTCGAAGTTGTTTGTCGATGGAAGCATTAAATTAAGCTTAGTTTTTTGCTTAAAATCACCGTTTCACCCTGTTATAATCATGAGTCTTGCAAAGATTTGCCAGCGTCCCGCCTTTTTATTCAGGAGTTCTTTTTGACCACATCGAGTTACGACCTCAAGCTGTTGTTGCAAAAGCGTATTTTAATTCTTGATGGTGCCATGGGCACCATGATCCAGCGCTATAACTTACAAGAGGATGAGTTTAGAGGCGAACGATTTGCTCACCACCCTTGTGATGTAAAAGGCAATAATGATTTATTGTCATTGACCCAGCCGCGCATTATTTCTGATATTCACCGGGCTTATTTTGAGGCTGGTGCTGATATTGTTGAGACGAACACCTTCAATGGCACATCGATTGCGATGGCCGATTATCAAATGACGGATTTGGTTTATGAGCTGAACAAAACATCGGCACAGTTGGCTCGTTCTGTGGCAGATGAATTTACGTTAAATACGCCGGAAAAGCCACGATTTGTAGCAGGTATTCTTGGGCCGACTAACAGGACGGCCAGTCTTTCTCCCGATGTAAATAATCCCGGGTTTCGCAATATCACTTTTGATGGACTGGTAGAGGCGTACCTAGAGGCCATTGCCGGTTTGGTCGATGGTGGTGTTGATATCTTATTGGTCGAAACCATTTTTGATACCTTAAATGCCAAAGCTGCCTTATTTGCAATCCAACACTATCTGGATCAACAGGGTATTGAATTGCCGGTTATGATTTCTGGCACAATCACAGATGCCAGTGGTCGTACCTTGTCAGGTCAAACGACAGAAGCTTTCTGGAATTCATTGTCACATATCCAACCCTTAAGTATCGGGCTTAACTGTGCTTTGGGCGCGGCGCAACTGCGCCAATATATTGAGGAATTATCGACAGTAGCAACCAGCTATATTAGTGCCCACCCTAATGCCGGGTTGCCCAATGAGTTTGGTGAGTATGATGAGTCACCTGAAACAATGGCGCAGCAGATAAAGGAATGGGCAGAAAGCGGGTTTCTTAATATCGTAGGTGGTTGCTGTGGAACGTCACCAGCACATATCAAAGCGATTGCTGAGGCAGTAGAAAACATCACCCCCCGACAGATACCCAAAAACCAGCATCATTGTCGCTTGAGTGGTTTAGAGCCTTTTAATATCACGCCGGAAAGCCTCTATGTCAATGTAGGGGAACGGACTAATGTGACCGGTTCCGCGCGTTTTGCCCGGTTAATTCAACAAAATGATTACGATACGGCACTTGAAGTGGCCAAACAGCAAATTGAAAATGGTGCGCCCGTCATTGATATCAATATGGATGAAGGCATGCTGGATTCCGAACAAGCGATGGTGACGTTCCTGAACCTGGTTGCTGCGGAGCCTGATATTAGCCGGGTGCCCATTATGCTCGACTCCTCTAAATGGCAGGTGATTGAAGCGGGTTTGAAATGTATTCAGGGTAAAGGGATTGTAAATTCCATCAGCCTGAAAGAAGGTGAAGATAAGTTTCTTGAACAAGCCAAGTTGATACGCCGTTATGGCGCAGCGGTTATCGTGATGGCTTTTGATGAAGTTGGTCAGGCGGATACCCGGGAACGTAAACGTGAGATTTGTATTCGCAGTTACGAGTTATTAACAGAAAAAGCACATTTCCCGCCAGAAGATATTATTTTTGATCCCAATATTTTTGCTATCGCAACAGGTATCGATGAGCATAACAATTATGCTGTCGACTTTATTAATGCGACCCAGGACATTAAACAAGCTTTGCCACACGCATTAATCAGTGGTGGCGTCAGCAATGTCTCTTTTTCATTCCGTGGAAATAATCCGGTTCGTGAAGCGATCCACGCGGTCTTCCTTTATCATGCGATTAAAGCTGGTATGGACATGGGCATTGTCAATGCCGGTCAATTGGCAATTTATGATGACTTACCCGAAGCGTTAAGAGAACGGGTGGAAGATGTCGTACTTAATCGACGGGACGATGCAACTGAACGGCTATTAGAGATTGCGGAAAACTACCGTGGCGATGGCAGCAGCACACAACCAAAAGAAGATTTAGCCTGGCGTGACTGGCCGGTTAAAAAACGGTTACAACATGCCCTAGTAAAAGGCATTGCCGATTATATTGAACAAGACACCGAAGAAGCGCGGCTTATGTTGCCACAACCACTAGAAGTGATTGAAGGCCCGTTGATGGACGGAATGAACGTCGTGGGTGATCTGTTTGGCGAAGGTAAGATGTTTCTACCGCAGGTTGTAAAGTCAGCCCGGGTTATGAAAAAAGCGGTCGCTTATTTAATGCCTTTTATTGAAGCTGCAAAAGATAAAAATAATACGATTAGCAATAATGGCAAAATATTAATGGCGACCGTCAAAGGTGATGTTCATGATATTGGTAAGAATATTGTGGGCGTTGTTTTGCAATGTAACAATTTTGAAATCATTGATTTGGGTGTGATGGTACCAGCAGCGACGATTTTAGAAACAGCGCAACGTGAACAGGTCGATATCATTGGTTTGTCAGGTTTGATTACACCGTCACTCGATGAAATGGTACATATTGCTAAAGAAATGGAACGTTTAGGGTTTGAAAAGCCGTTAATGATAGGTGGTGCGACGACGTCCTTGATCCATACTGCTGTCAAAATTGAACCGCATTACCATGGTTGCTCCGTTTATGTAAAAGATGCATCACGTGCAGTGGGTGTAGCTCAACGTTTGCTTAGTGTCGACTCGCGCGATAAATTTGTTGCTGAAGTAAAAGCAGATTACGAAACAAAACGTTTGCGGCACAAAGGCCGTAAAAGTACACGTCGTCAATTAACCTTAGCTGATGCCAGAGCGAACAAGACAAAAATAGATTGGTCTCATTATCAGGCTATTAAACCTAGGCAATTAGGTGTACAGGTATTGAATGAGTATCCACTTACTGATTTAGTCGAGCGTATAGACTGGACACCCTTTTTTAAGTCTTGGGAGTTGGCTGGTCGTTATCCCGGTATTTTGCAAGATGAAATTGTGGGTGAACATGCCACACATTTATTTCGTGATGCTAAAGCGATGCTGACTAAAATAGTCGATGAGAAATGGCTTACTGCACGCGCTGTGTATGGTTTTTTTCCGGCAAATAGTGTTGGCGATGATGATATTGAACTGTATCAGGATGACCGTCGTCAAAATGTGATGATGACTTTGCACAGCCTGCGGCAACAAACAGAGCGACCACCCGGCAGGCCCAATGCAGCATTAGCTGATTTTATTGCGCCTAAAAATAGTGGCGTTGAAGATTATATAGGTGCATTTGCGGTAACAGCGGGTATTGGTATTGAGTCACATATTGCCCGTTTTGAAGAGGATCATGATGATTATCACAGCATTATGCTGAAAGCTTTGGCAGATCGACTGGCTGAGGCATTTGCTGAACGGCTACATGAATTAGTACGTAAACAATATTGGGGGTATGCTGCGGATGAAGTATTGGATAATGACGCTCTGATTGAGGAAAAATATCAAGGCATACGCCCAGCACCCGGCTATCCGGCTTGTCCGGATCATACTGAAAAGGGTTTATTGTGGCAGTTACTTGAACCCGAGAAAAATGCGGGCATTACAATGACGGATAGTTACGCCATGTTACCAACGGCTGCTGTCAGTGGCTTTTATTTTGCTCATCCCGAATCGCGTTATTTTGGACTGGGCAAAATTGAACGTGATCAAGTTGAAGACTATGCTGAACGTAAAGGCTGGACAGTGGCAGAAGCGGAGCGCTGGTTATCACCGGCTTTATCCTATGATGGAGATGAATAATGCCTGATACTGCAAAACTGGATGAATCTATCGTTGATTTACAGACCAAACTAGCTTTTCAGGATGGTCTGTTGGAGCAACTCAATGAAGTTGTCACCGAGCAGCAACAGCATATAATGCGACTGGAGCTGGCTTTTAAAAAACTGAAAACACAGCTGGAAACGTTACAAACAGACTTTCATACTGGAGAAAGTAAAGAATCGCCTCCACCACACTATTAATGGTTTTATAATAAGGTCACGCTATGGAGCATCGCCGGTGTGTCGTTCTAAACGGCCAACGAGACTGGTGTTATCAAACAGCAAGCCAATTGCTGACTGATTTTCATCAAGCTAGTCTGCTCTGTTTATCCGATCATCATAATCCCTACGTTGAAACACTGCCGATAAAACAGGCTAAAATGCGTTTAGGTCAGGAGTTTGATGCTATTGTTTTTGATGGCTTAGATGGGGTGTCGGCTGATAACTTAGGCATTATTTTAGGCACAATCAAGGCTGGTGGTGTTTTACTGTTATTACTGCCGCTTTCATCAAATGCCAGTTTATGGCATCAGCGCTTTAATAAGGTAATTGCCGACTTCACGGCATCGAGCAAACATTTTTGTTGTATTAAGCAAGGTGAGTTAATACCGGCATTGCAACCACCTGAAATGTGCGCTAGCCATTACCAGACAGACGATCAACAATTGGCTGTTGAGGCAATATTAAACGTCGTGCATGGTCACCGCCGCAGACCCTTGGTTGTCTCAGCTGATAGGGGGAGGGGCAAGTCAGCGGCACTGGGTATTGCCTCGGCCAAACTGCTGCTAGAAGGCAAACAACACATTGTGATCACGGCACCAAGTCTAGCAATAGCTGAAACTGCGTTACGTCATGCTGCTCAGCTATTGCCTGCAGCACTTAATAGCCAAAGTAGTATTTCGTTTGGTAATGCCTCTATCGTCTTTGTGGCGCCAGATAAGCTACTGGCAGAACTACCGCAAGCCGATTTAGTGTTGGTAGATGAGGCTGCTGCTATTCCTGTTGCCATGCTAGCAAAAATGTTGTCGGCCTATTCAAGATTGGTTTTTGCCACAACACAACATGGCTATGAAGGCACAGGACGCGGTTTTACCGTGCGTTTTCAGCCAGTTTTGCAACAACAAACACCAGCATGGAAACAGATAACGCTTACTCAGGCGATACGCTGGCGGGATGATGATGACTTGGAAGCCTTTGGTTTTGAGGCTCTGTTATTAAATGCCTTACCCGTCGCAACTGATCAGGTGAGTGGTGCTCGACCAGAACAATGTCAGGTTGAACGTTTAGACAGGACAACTCTGCTACATGACAAGCAAAGCTTGAAGGAATTGTTTGGTCTTATGGTGCTGGCTCACTATCGTACACGTCCCTCTGATTTACAAATGTTGCTTGATCGGCAGGATATGACTGTTTATGTGTTGCGTTATCAAAGGCATATAGTTGGGACAGTCTGGCTGGTGGCAGAGGGTGCTATTAATGATCAACTTGCTGAAAAAATTTATCATGGCCAACGGCGTATTTCGGGGCAATTACTCCCTCAGTCATTACTTATGCATTGTGGTATTAAGCAGGCGGGTGAACTCAACTATCAACGTATTATGCGTATTGCAGTACACCCTGAACTGCAACAACGTGGCATGGCTACAGAGTTGTTAAATAATATTGCCTCGGAGCTAAAACATCAGCAGTGTGATGTGATTGGAACCAGTTTTGCTGCTAGTGACGGTTTGTTGGCTTTTTGGCATGGCGCCGGCTTTCACTCAGTACGGGTAGGTGTGCAACGTGATCATATTAGTGATAGTCATGCTTTAATGATGCTGCAGCCATTATCAGAAGCCGGTCAGTCTTTAGTCACAGAGGCGACACAACGATTCTGGCGGCAATGGCCTGATTTATTAACGCAGCAATTGAGCGCGTTACCGGTCACTCTGGTGACGGCTTTATCACGGCAGATGACAGAACCTATGACAGAGCTATCCTCATGGGATTGGCAAGATGTAAGGAGTTTTGCATCAAGCTCACGACCCTATGAATCATGTCAGTATGCGTTAAGACGCTTTGTATTATGCCAGCTGACGCGATCCCAGTTTCATGAGCTTACAAAGTGTGAACAACAGCTATTGGTGATGACATTACTACAACAAGTTGCTTGGCCCGAGGTATCTGCAAGGCTATCACTTAAAGGCAGGGCGCAGCTGCTGGCAAAATTACGGCAAACGATAGCGTTTTTACTGGAGGATGAGGGAAAAACTGATTATTAATTCGGCATGTCGTCAGTTGGTCTGGTTAAAAACTTAACCAGACGCCTGAGTTCTTATCAGATTCTATCTTTAATGGTGATAAGCTCTGGCCACTACAAGGCCCCATCACGCAATAGCCATCATCGGGTCTGAACAATGCGCCATGGGTCGCGCATTGGATATGCATCGTATCCAAGGATAAAAAATCATCCGGTTGCCAGTTGAGCGGAATCCCTAAATGAGGGCAACGATTTTGATAGGCATAGAGTTGCTCCTCATGTTTGATTACAAATACGTCTACTGGCCCTTGTTCAGTTTCTATCGTGAACTCGCGGGTTTCATCATTATTAAGTGTTAACTGTTTGCTGATTAAATAACGTGTCATGTTTAACGGTAAGTATTAAATTCGGTTATTAAGTTTTCAAGCCCTTGATGCTGGCACTTATAGCTGGCCAGTTGGCAGGCCTGTGTGAGGGCACGTTCCATGGGTTGCCCATTGATCAAGCTGTTGATCATCGCGGCATTAAAGGTATCCCCCGCAGCCAGTGTATCAATGACCGGTGCTGTTGTTTCCACCTGACTATGGTAAATATCTGCCGTTTTTGTAATGGCCCAAGCTCCTTGCTCTCCCCAGGTACAACTTGCGTCATAGGGTCTGTTTTTAGTTATTTTCTTAAGTAAGCTGACCGCATTGTCAAAGCCATGGCTAAGGGCATAGTCTTTGGAAAAAAAGAGTACCGACGCCAAATCAAATAAAGGTTCGATGCCATCTCGGGCTTTCTCAATTTCCAGCGAACGGGGAATCATAGGGTAATAATCCGCAGCGTATAGCATCATCTTTCGTGTTTCATCGACGTTACGGCCTTCAAAATGCAACCAATCAAACTGACTTAAGTCATTATTTTTAAAATCGTCGAAGCTGTATTCCGGGCAATCACGGTAGTGAACAATGGTGCGGCTTGCCGTCTGTTGATTGCGCGTAATATAAGACGTAGGGATTTTACCTTGATCAAATAGACGGCAGGCACTGTGGTCAATAGTGTAATGGTCAAGGTCATCACAAATGAATTGGCCATCAGGTTCGTTAATAAGTACGCCAGCCCAATGACATAGATGGCCAAGTTGACTGAGCACAACGAGGGTATTAGTAGCATTACCCCCGCGTGCTTTTGTTTGCGATACAGCTCGTGTTTCACTATCTTCAGCTGGATAGTCAGCTACTGTATTAATAATATCCAGCGTGGCAATACCAATAGCAAGAATCGAAGCCATCTGTTTTACCTTTTGGCGATCAATCGTGTCTATAAACTATCAAAAATGCCAGCAATTTTAGCAGTGATGGTGTCAACACTACCAGTTCCAGTAATGCTATGTAGCTTACCTTGCTGTTGATAATAATCAATGAGTGGTGACGTTTGGTCTTGATACACAGTCAGACGATTGCGAATGGTTTCTTCGTTATCGTCAGCACGTTGAAATAGCTTACCGTTACATTTATCACAATGGCCTTCAACTTTAGCAGGTGATAAATGAACATTATATATTGCGCCGCAGTCTTCACATGTTCGACGTCCAGTCAGGCGTTGCATTAATTCGTCAAAGGCAACATCCAGTAATACCACCCCCTGTAGAGGCTGATTGAGATCGCTCAGCATGGTATCCAATGCCTCAGCTTGAGCAATATTGCGGGGAAAGCCATCGAGGATGAAGCCATTAGCAGCATCACTTTGTGAGATACGTTCACGTATCAGACCTACAACAATATCATCTGATACTAAAGCACCTGCATCCATGGCCGCTTTTGCTTTGTTACCTAATTCACTACCTGCAGTGACTGCAGCACGTAATAAATCACCCGTAGATATTTGCGGGATAGAGTATTGTTTAGCAAGCACAACACCTTGTGTCCCTTTGCCTGAACCGGGTGCGCCGAGTAAAACTGTTCTCATGAGTAGCCTCTTTATTGTTTATAGATATAAATTGAAAGTATAAAAATATTTATTTGGTTAATGCAGATGTTAAATCATCAATTTTGTCTGTCACTTCTTGCAGAATAGCAGGTAATACGGTTTCTGATAGGGGCAATAGGGACCATGCCTGTTCATCTAAGGGCGGCACATGGCGGTCGCCACTGTGACCAAATTGTGCCGTTGATGTCACTATAATGTCTGCTAAATGAATAATGGTAGCTTCCAGCTTATAATCTTTCGCTTGAGAGGGCTGGTGATGAAAACGGGTGATTTCACAAAGTGATGTCGGTAACCCCCATTTTCGTGTCAGCGCTTCACCAACAGCCGCGTGATCAAAACCAAGTAAGCGTGATTCTGCCTGGAATAATGACTCTGAGCCATATTGTGCGCTGCTGATAGCTTCCCGAGCAATTTCAGGTACCGATTGGTAGAGTACCAAAGCACCAATATTGTGTAATAAACCGGCGGTAAAGAAATGCTCGACCCCCGGCATTTTGCACTCTCTGGCAATAATGCTGGCTGCCAATGCACAAGCAACGCTATGTTGCCAAAAATTGTCCATATCAATAAGATCATTGGGTATGCCTTCAAACGAATTAATGATGGACGTTGCCAAGACTAATTGAATGAGCTCACTGGTACCAATAATAGTGACAGCCCGGTTAATAGTTCGGACTTGTGATGGAAAACCATAGTAAGGACTATTTACAACCTTTAGCAACCGTGTCGCTAAGGCAGGGTCAGCATTGATGACAGCGCTAAGGTCAAGGGCTGATGCTTTTTCATCCTGAACTAAAGTAGTTAGCTGGGCATAAATAGTAGGTGATGAAACCAGGTCCAATGATTTATTGACAAGTGTATCTGGAGTGAGCGCCATAACGTTATTTTGATTCTGGCGAGTGCAGTTTGTTCATTTGTAGTTGGAGCAACACCTGAATCACAGGGTGTGTCAGATCGTTATGACGAAAGCGAGCTTTCAGATGCTGTTCCTTCTGAGTATTTTGTTCGCTTTGTTGCTCGATCATATCAGTGAATCTCGCCGGCGCTTGCCCGAAGGAATGCTTGACTGATACTCGCCCCTAAACGACCCGCAAAGCGGTCTAGATAATTTGGTCTGGGAGTATAATCGATAATATCACTAGCACCAATCATATCCCTTGCTACAGTACTACTGTTGGCTAGACCATCAATTAAGCCCAGTGGCAGCGCTTGTTCACCTGACCAGAATAAACCAGAAAATAATGCTGGATCATCACTTAGTCGATCACCACGACCTTGTTTTACTACATCAATAAATTGTTGGTGTATGTTTTCCAACATAGCGTGGGCATGTTGAATATCTTTTTCTTTCATGGGCAAAAAAGGATCCAGAAAGGCTTTGTTATCGCCCGCTGTTAAAGACCGTCTTTCAATACCCAGTTTTTCAATTGTTTCGGTAAAGCCAAAACTGTCCATACGAACGCCAATTGAACCGACGATGCTTGCTTTATCCGCATAGATTTCATCAGCAGCGACTGCAATGTAATAACCACCTGATGCACAAGCGTCTTGAATGACCGCATAAACAGGAAAGTCAGGGCGAGTTTGCTTGAGATGTTGAAGCTCATCATTAATAATGCCGGCTTGTACAGGACTGCCACCTGGAGTATTGAAGCGAATAATCAGCCCTTGTGCCTGCTGGTTATCAAATGCATCACGGAGGCCGGTGACGATGGTGTCAGCATTAGCTTCTGCTTCTGCCGCGATTACGCCATTGATATCAACCAACGCAGTATGTTTTTCGGTATGCATCGGCAGTTGTTGATTATTCATTGTCAATAATAAGATGGCAACAAGATAGAGTAATATCAGTCCCTTGAATACGTAGCCCCAGCGGCGACTTTTGCGTTGCTCTTTGATAGCAGAAAAAGCAAGATCTTCAATGACTTTTCGTTCCCATTGAGAGTTTGTTGCATTGTCACTTGTTGTGTTTTGTGATTTTGGGAAATCGCCAAACGTGGCCATATTTATTTTCCGTCCATTTTAGGTAAGCGCCTATAATAGCAAAACTTTAGCTTCGATAAGAAAGCCTTAGCACAATAACCAGTCTTGTAATTGATATAAATTATCTACTATCTCTTTTGGCTGGCAGGCTTGTAAGGCAACAATATCATGCGCACCATGACTAATACCGACACAGTCCGCGCCTGCGTTCTGAGCCATTAGCAAGTCATGGCTGGTATCACCCACCATAAGTGTCTTATCGGCCTCCACGCCGAAAAAATCCATTAATTGTGTCAACATATCAGGGTGCGGTTTAGAATGACATTCATCCACACAGCGTGTCGCATGAAAGTAATGAATCAATTGGGTTTTATTTAACACTTTATCCAGCCCGCGCCGACTTTTTCCCGTTGCAACACCAAGGAAAAACTCATGACTATTAAGTTGCTTTATCAGGTTTTCAGCATTGGCAAATAGCGGTGCTTCCTGAGGACTGTTTAGCCAATTCTGAGTGTAATGCTGCCCCAATTGTTGGCGTAAATGTGGATCTAGGTCGGGATAAAGAACTTCAACAGCCTCATTCAAACCAAGGCCAATAATATGACTAACGGTATTATTACTGAGCTCAGGCAACGTAAGTTGCTCAATCGCTGATTGCATGCAATTAATAATTTGCTGGGTAGAATCCATTAAGGTGCCATCCCAGTCAAAGATAATAAGTTGATAGTCTTTCATTGTGCGTGGTCCAGTTGTTTCAGCATCGATGTTAGATCATTAGGAAGTGCTGCTTCTATCGGTAAAGTTTCCCCTGTGGTGGGGTGAGTGATAGTGAGTTTCCAAGCATGTAAAAAAAGGCGTTTCAGGCCTTTTTGTTTCATAAACTTGTTAAATTTTCTGTCACCATATTTATCATCACCGGCCAACGGGTGGCCCAGGTAATTAGCATGGACCCGGATCTGGTGAGTACGCCCTGTAAAAATAACGACTTCTGTCAGTTGTGCGTCAGCATAGTGTTTTGTTGGAATGAAAAGACTGTCTGCATCTTTACCATCCTCAGCGATAACCACCATGCGTTCACCGGACGAGATTGAGTTTTTGCGCAGAGGTTGTTGAACACGTCTCTCACCGTTAGACCAGTTGCCTTTAAGTAGGGTTAAATAACGCTTGTCAATATCATGTGAGATTAGTTGCGTTTGTAAATTCAGCAACGCATGGCGGTTTTTAGCAAATAATAAACAGCCAGACGTTTCTCTATCAAGGCGATGAACTAATTCAAGGTAGGCTAATTCGGGACGGATGATCCGCATTGCTTCGATAATGCCTTGTTCGATATTGCTGCCAGCATGAACAGCCATACCAGAAGGTTTGTTGAGAATTAGTAGGTCATTATCCTCTAGCAATATATTGGCATCAAGCTGTTGACGAACATAATCACTGACAGTATTTATGGTCGATTTTTCAGCAATTCGTAGTGGAGGAACACGCACAAGGTCACCTGCTTGCAGTTTATAAGTTTGCTTAATACGACCTTTATTGATGCGAACTTCGCCTTTTCGAATGGCCTTGTAGATGCGACTTTTAGGCACACCTTTTTCTAAACTTAATAAAAAGTTATCAATTCGTTGGCCATCTTGTGCGGCTGAAATTTCGATGAATTGCACAGTGGACGTTTTGCTGGGCTTTGAGACCATAAAAAATGTTCGACTTTGCTATTGCTGATAGTGTGGTGGACTGCTATAGTCGCAGCTGGTCAAGTTAGAAAGGCGACAGTATACCTGTTTTTATTCGAGATGACCTCCACGTGGCAATGTCGCTCCCGACAAAGGTTGATGCGGCAGAAGTCCGACAAGTTTCGTAGTTCGCGCCTAGTTCAGGTGTGTATGGTGTCCAATCAGGGACAAAGATTAAGTGGTTCCCACGTTAATGATGAGCGTGTACAAAACCTCATCAAATAAGAAATATGGTGAGTAATTAATAAATGACAGTATCCGGCCTGCTACGCTAGGGGGCGAAGCGCCGATATTGAGAAATAGGCCATGACCGGTGGCAGTATCGCTCCTTACGCTGTTATCGTTAGATAACAGCGTAAGGCTATAAGACGGAAAACAATGCGCAAACGTAAGACGTGTTGGACTATTAATTACAGCATAAAACCATAGAGTACGCTTAGCCAATAGCTAAGCGGAGTCGTCTCGACTCAATGAGATGAATAACGTGTGATCCTCAACAAGAGGTTAAAGCATGAAGCGAATTTTAATAAACGCAACTCATGAAGAAGAGTTGCGTGTTGCGATGATCGACGGTCAACGTTTATTTGACCTAGATATCGCAGTTCCTTCCAGGGAACAGAAAAAAGGTAATATTTACAAAGGAAAGATAACAAGAATAGAGCCCAGTTTAGAAGCTGTATTTGTTGATTATGGTTCAGAACGACAAGGTTTTTTACCACTAAAAGATATATCGAAGAGTTATTTTAAGCCCCGTAAGAATGACAATGGTTCTGACTCAAACGGACGTATTAACGTTCAGGATGTCTTGTCAGTCGGTCAAGAGTTACTGGTTCAGGTTGAGAAAGAAGAACGGGGTAATAAAGGGGCAGCTCTCACCACGCTGGTTAGCCTAGCAGGCCGTTATCTGGTCTTGATGCCAAATAGTCCAAGAGCAGGAGGCATTTCTCGCCGTATTGAAGGTGAAGAGCGAGCAGAATTACAAGAAACTATACGTTCGCTTACTATACCTGAAGGTATGGGTATGATTGTTCGTACTGCTGGTGTCGGGAAGCAACCGGAAGAGCTTCAATGGGATGTGGAATATCTGGTGCAGTTATGGACAGCAATTGATCAGGCAACTCAATCGCGGTCGGCGCCATTCCTTGTTTATCAAGAAAGTAATATCATTATCCGCGCATTACGTGACTATTTACGTAAAGACATAGGCGAGATTTTGGTTGATTCACCAGAGGTGTATCAAACAGGCTACGATTTCATGCGTATGGTAATGCCGCATGAGTTAAACAAGTTTAAGCTTTATCAAGATAAAGTACCCCTGTTTACACGCTATCAGATTGAAAGTCAGATTGAGACAGCATTTCGTCATGATGTTCGTTTACCCTCTGGCGGCGCCTTAGTTATTGATCCAACAGAAGCCTTGATTTCGATTGACGTCAACTCTGCCAGAGCAAATAAGGGCGGAGATATTGAAGAAACGGCGTTCAATACGAATCTTGAAGCCGCTGAAGAAATAGCAAGGCAGTTACGTTTACGTGATCTGGGTGGTTTAGTCGTCATCGATTTTATCGATATGGGCCCCAGCAGGCACCAGCGTGAAGTTGAAAACCGTTTACGTGATCATTTGAAAGTCGATCGGGCACGCGTCCAGATTGGCCGTATTTCACGCTTTGGCCTATTGGAAATGTCACGTCAACGATTAAGACCTTCTTTGGGTGACGCGCATGAAGAAGTATGCCCGCGATGTGCTGGCTTGGGCCATGTACGTGGTGTTGAATCTTTAGGCTTAGCTGTATTGCGACTAGTTGAAGAAGAAGCAAGTCGCGAACGCATTAGTCAACTGATTGTGCAATTACCCGTTTCTGTAGCAACATTTATGTTGAATGAAAAACGCATGCAGTTAGAAGCCATTGAGCAGCGTCATAATGTCAAGTTACTCCTGATTCCTAATCCTCATATGGAAACACCTCATTATGACATTGAGAAAATTAAAGATGGCAGTGAACGCGCTGAAGTTAGTCATCACTTGATGGTATCGCCAGAGCCTGAACAGCCTGAAGCATTGCGTGAAAAACGTGATTTTGAACGCCCCGCTGTCACGAGTGTTTCGCCTTCAGCACCACCACCAAGGGTTGATCCTGAAAGTAGGCAACAAAATGCTGCTGCAAAAGCAAGCTTGTTAACCCGTTTATTAAATGTGTTAACGGGTAAACCTGTCGAGGATGAGCAACAGCAATCAGAAGCCACCCAGGCTGTAGAGGAAAACGTGAAACCGCAAGAAACAGTTGAAAAGGAACAAGATGAGCGGACGAAATCACGTTCGCGTAACCGCAACCGCCGGAATAACCGTAATCGAAATAAGGACAGTTCAGTAAAGGACAGTTCAGTAAAGGACAGTTCAGTAAAGGACAGTTCAGTAAAGGACAGTTCAGTAAAGGACAGTTCTGATAAAGGTAATACCAATACAGAAGCTGCTAACTCGAACTCATCGCAACCGAGTGATGAAGAAAAACAGCAAGGTCAACCTCGACCATCGAATAGTCGTCGTTCTCGTCGTGGAGGCCGCCGTCGCCGACCTCGTAATGATAATGATGTCGTCATTGCCGATGATAAGGGCAATAAGTTACCTCCCGAGAAAAAAGAAGTGGATGGTAATGCTTTAAAAATTGATGATGCACCGTTACCGAATGGTAATGTTATTCCTCAAGAGCCAGTAGTTGAGGTTGATGGCAACAAAGTGACTGCAGATACTTCGAATAAGCCTAAGCCTCGTCGTAAAGCGAGTAATAACAACCTGAGACGTCGCCGCCCTACGGCTAAAAAAGCGGATGATGCGGCAGACAATTCTACCTCACAAGATGTCGATAACAGTGTTAAAACTGACGATAGTACAGACACTAAGTCAGCACCTCGTAAGCGAGCACCAAGGAAAGTGAAGCCCAAGACAGATGTCGCAGAATCCTAAGATAACGACTGAGCACCTGCTGACCTTAATTGGCCGGCAGGTGCTATATCATCAACAGCAATGTGAAATCATTGAGTTGTTAGATAGCAGTGAATTTGTTTTACAGGTACTTGACGATGACACTAATATCCAAGCGACGCAATATGGCGAAGGGCACCGGACAGTCCCTATCACCCATGTATTACCCATCTTCGATGGAGAAGGCAATTTACACAGTGAGTTACTTGCTGCGGGGCTTGATCGTTTAATTAGTCAATAAGTGGCGTACTTCATCCAGATCTTGTTGCGTGTCAACGCCATGTCCCGGAATTATCTGCGCTTTAGACATATGGATTTTTTTGCCATGGAAAAGCGCACGCAGTTGTTCTAATGACTCTTCTTTCTCTAACACACAGGGTGTTAGTTCTGTGTAATGTTTTAAAAAGCTGGCTCGGTAACCGTAAAGGCCGATATGACGGTAATGTGGTAATTCAGGTGGTAAAGTGGATTGTCGATCGAAATGATCTCGCATCCAGGGAATAGGCGCGCGGCTGAAGTACAAGGCGTAGCCATCATGATCCATAATGACCTTAACCACATTTGGGTCAAACACCTGTTTTTCTTGATTAATTTGGCAGTATAAACTGGCCATATCCGCTTGTGGGTATTGTGCCAGATCGTCAGCAACCTGGTTAATCAGTTGTGCAGGAAGGCAGGGTTCATCACCTTGTACATTAATCACAATATCATCATCAAGAAACCCCCTTACTGAGGCCACTTCTGCTAGACGATCGGTGCCAGACGGATGAGCTAAGTGGGTCATACACACATCGGCATTAAAGCTGGCTGCGACATCTGCAATACGTTTATCATCAGTAGCAATAACTACCTCTGAAGCCTCACTTTCTTGAGCACGCTCGTAGACATGCTGAATCATCGGCTTACCAGCAATATCAAGTAATGGTTTGCCAGGTAGACGGCTAGATGCGTAACGGGCGGGGATAATAATTTTAAATGACATTTAAATCTCTTCGTCAGCATCTAACTCACGAGCTTCATCGATTAGCATCACGGGAATATCATCATGAATCGGATAGCCAAGTCGACAGCCAGAACAGATAAGTTCTTGTTTATCTTTATTATATTTTAAACTGCCCTTACAACTTGGGCAGGCAAGAATAGTCAGTAGTGCTTTATCCATTGGAAGTTTTTCCTGCTAATTTAGAAAGTAGTTGCTGTGTGAGATCACCGCTAATCACAGCCTCGACAGGAATGTACCACATATTGCTAGTGGCAAAAGCCTGACATTTTACCGCGTCTTTTTCAGTCATGATAATGGGTTGGTTATCAGCGAAGTTGATATCTTCAAAATTATATTGGTAATGATCCGCAAAGTAGTGCGGTTCGATTGCTAAGCCCTGCGTATTTAAATAACTAAAAAAACGTTCAGGATGGCCGATACCAGCGATACTATGTACTACCTGACCTTTGAAGTCAGCTAACGGCTTATGCACAGTTGGGTCCAATAAATTAGTCGCTAAGCCAGCATCAAGTAGCATTTTATATTGTGCATCACGTGGGCCGCCATTCAGGATGGCAAAGTCAATATGTCTTAATCGGGTGATTGGCTCCCGTAATGGGCCTGCTGGTAAACAATAGCGGTTACCAAAATAACGCATACCATCGACTACGACAATTTCAATATCACGTTCTAAAGCATAATGTTGCAGTCCATCATCGCTGATAATAATGGAACATTTGTACTGTTGTTGCAGTAAACGCGCTGCATCAATGCGCTTCGGAGCAACGGCAACAGGACATCCTGTCTGTCGGCTGATAATAACCGGTTCGTCGCCGACAGTTTTCGGGTCGCTGTCTGGACTAACAAGCTGTGGATAATGGTCAGCATGACCGCCATAGCCCCGGCTAATAATACCCGGGGTGTAACCCGCTTGTTGTAATTGTTTAGCTAGCCAGATCACAACTGGGGTCTTTCCTGTACCACCGACAGTCAGATTACCAACCACAATAACGGGAACTGGCAGTCGATGTTTCTTTAATAGATTGAAACGATATGCAAGCTTACGGAAAGTAATGACTAGCACGTAGAGCATGCTGAGCGGTAATAGCACTAGCCGAACTGGATGTATGCGATACCAGGAATCCGTCAACCACTTCATATTAGCTGTTTATTTTTCCTGAAACTGTAGACGGTGCAACTCAGCATAATGCTGACCTTTACTTAATAATTCTTTATGTGTACCGGTTTCTATAATACGACCGTTATGCATGACAATGATTTGATCGGCCTTTTCAATGGTGGATAAACGATGGGCGATAACCAGTGTTGTGCGTTGTTCCATCAATTTTTCTAAGGCTGCTTGAATATGTCGCTCGGCTTCGGTATCTAAAGAGGCTGTGGCCTCGTCGAGGATTAAAATAGGGGTATCGCATAATAAGGCGCGAGCTATGGCAATACGCTGGCGTTGGCCACCGGACAGTAAAACACCATTTTGCCCGACCTCAGTGGCTAAACCATCAGGTAGTCGTTCTATGAAATCCCAGGCGTGAGCTGATTTTGCTGCTGAAATGATCTTTTCATTACTGATATGGTTTTGTTGACCATAAGCAATGTTATTGGCTATGGAGTCATTAAATAAAACAACTTGTTGATTTACCAGTGAGATTTGTTGCCGTAAATTTACCAAAGTAAGGTCGTTAATATCCGTGCCATCAATGGTAATTTTACCTTGTTCAACGCGATAAAAACGCGTTAATAAACTCACTAGCGTGGTTTTACCACTTCCTGAGTGGCCGACAAAGGCGACTGTTTGGCCTGGTTTAATATGCAGTGAAATATCATCTAAGACTGGACCTTTATCTTTATGATAACTAAAACTGACGTGATCATAACGAACTTCACCGTTTGCGCGCGATATGGTTTGTTGTCCATTATCCTGTTCAGCATGTTCATCAAGTAGACCAAAAATACTTTCTGAAGCAGCAATGGCTGTTTGTAGCTTGGAGTTGATTTTAGTAAGGCGTTTTAGCGGCGTTAAAATCATTAGCATCGCTGTGACAAAGGAAATAAAACTACCAGAGGAAATGGTTTCCAACATTTCTGGCAGGGTGGCCAGATAAATGACACCAGCTAGGCCCAGCACGGCGATGAGCTGAATAATAGGCTGGCTTATTGCTTCGGTTGCAATTTTTTTCATCCGTTGTTGTCGGTTTTTTTGATTGACCTTTTTAAAACGCTGGAATTCGTATTGCTGGCTGCCAAAGGTTTTAACTTCACGTTGACCTTCAATAATTTCACTACAAATATGACCGACATCACCCATTGAGTCTTGAATGATCTTACTGATTTTACGAAAGCGTGAACTTACCTTGTAAACCAGCAAAGCGATGAGTGGTACGGTTGTAAGAATGATCAAAGACAGCAGACCATTGATATAAATCATCCATGCTAGTAAGCCGATAATGGTCAGTGTGTCGCGAATAAGTGTCAAAATGGCATCGGTGGTTGCGTTTGCTACCTGCTCTACATCGTACAACAGTTTTGACATCAACTTGCCAGAGGTTGTCTGGTCATAAAAACTGGCCGGTAACACAAGCAGTCGTGCAAACATTTGACCACGTAAACTTTCAATAATATTACGCGCTATCCAACCCATGCCATAAATGGTAAAAAAACTGGAGATGCCTCGTATGATAAAAAGACCAATAAGTGCCAGCGGTACCCACTTAATAGTGTAAGGATCTTTTTCTACAAAACTACCATCAATCAATGGTTGCATCATGGCTGCCAGACCAGTTTCCGTGGCGGCAAAAATTGCCATCGCGAAAATAGCTGCAGCAAAAACCCCTTTATAGGGCTTAACGTAGCTCAGCAAACGAAGATAGAGTTGGCTGGGACTTGTTGAGTTTGTTAATTGGCTCATTGGGCTAGTTCAGCCTGTCTCGTCGCCAATGTTAAGCGGGTGTACCCCAGTTGTTGAGCGGTATCCATTGCTGTCACGATATTTTGATAATCGGTTGTTGCATCCGCACTAATGATAATGTGCGGATCTTTATTATCACCCACTGTTTTTTTAAGCAGGGTCGATAATTGTTCTTTTGAGGGGGTCTTTAGAACCGTATTATTAATAATAAACTCACCATCGGCATTAATGACTATATCAATGGGGGATTGCTTTTCTGTTAATTGTTGTCCCGTTGCTTGTGGCAAATCAACTTTCATTGAACTTTCACGGATAAAGCTGGTGGAAACCATAAAGAATAATAACAACAGGAAAACAACATCAATCATTGGTGTCAGATTGACATCCGGATCTTCTGGTTTTTGTGGTGATAGTTTCATGGTTTTAGTTCCTTATCAGGATCAAACTCACGATCACCATGAAGGATTTCAATCAGTTTCATGGCTTTTTGTTCCATATCAACCACAAGACGGCTGATTTTGCCGCGAAAGTAACGATAGAAAATGAGACTGGGGATGGCAACGACCAGTCCGGTTGCCGTCGTGATGAGTGCTTCTGAAATACCGCCTGCTAAGGTTTCAGGATTACCTACACCTTCTGTAGTGATGACGGTAAAAACCTTTATCATGCCGATAACTGTTCCTAAAAGTCCCAATAATGGTGCAATTGCTGCGATCGTGCCTAGCGTATTAAGGTTGCGCTCAAGCGAAATAGTGACATGACGGCCCACGTCTTCAATACTTTCTTTTGTTATATCGCGAGAATAGGAACGGTTTACCAGACCGGCTGCCAAAATTTGGCCAAGCGGGGAGTTTGTCTGCAATACCCGGATGCGACTCTCATCAACTTGTTGGAAACGTAACCATTGCCATATCTGAGTGATTAATTCTGGCGGTGAAATTAACTTGCTCTGCAAGCTCCAGAAACGTTCTGCAATAATTCCAATCGCAATAATAGAGCATGCCAATAATGGCAACATTAACCAACCACCCGCTTTAAAAAGCTCTAACATAGCAGTCTGATCTCACTTTATTTAATAAAACAGACAATATGATACGTTAAAAAAGCGTTAGTCAGTAGCGAGCCGCGTCCAAATTTTTTGTTTTTCCTGCCGCCACGAAGTGATACCAAGTGATTTATGGTTGTCAGTTTTTATAATAATAGCGCCATGAGATGGGCTGGAGAATATTTGAGCGCCTGTCTTTTGATAACGGGCAACGACTTTTTGGGTTGGGAAATGATAACGATTTAAGTAACCCGTTGGAAATAAGACAATATCTGCATCGACAGTTTTTATGAATTGCTCGCCAGATGATGTGTTACTGCCATGGTGAGGTGCAACCAATACGGTTGACTGCAACATATTGCCAAAACGCTGTACTAATAAATCTTCTGCCTGTTTTTCCACATCAGCTGCCAGTAACACACTATCTTTGCCGTTGCTGACGCGGAGTACACAAGAGCGGTTATTCTTGCTACCTGATTGATTAAGAGCGGGGTTGAGCATTGTAAAGGTCACACCATCCCACTGCCATGATTGTCCTGCATGACAAGGCTGTGAGTTTGGCAAGGTGGTTATATCACTGGTCAAAACTTGTTTCACTGGAAAAGTATTGAGTATAAAGTCAGCTCCACCTCGATGGTCATTGTCACTGTGGCTGACTACTAATGTGTCGATGGTTTTAATCGTTTGGTGGTGTAAAAAAGGTGCAATGGCAATCTTAGCGCTATTAAAGCCACCTTTAAAACGTGCTCCAGTATCAAAGAGTAAAGTGTGATGACGCGTTTCGATGACAGCGGATAAACCTTGGCCAACATCAAGTAAAGTAAACCAGTATTGGCCATGGTCTGGTTTGGCTGATGAGCTGAAAAATACAGGCAGTAATGCCAGCGGCGCAAGTGATTTACCGGGTATGGCTCTTGGTGCCATAAATAGCAACGTTGCCATAACGAGTAAAACCCAGTATGCGTTGCTTAATGTTGTTACTTGCCATGTCGCATAAGGAAGAGCAGATAAATAATCTAAATAGATCCATAAGATACGAATAATGTGATCGGCAAGCTGTAGTAATAAAAATGCAATAGGCTCAAGAAAGTATAGTAATAGGCTGGCTACAAGTAATAAAGGTATGACCAATAATGTAATCACTGGCACAGCAATCAGATTAGCTACAGGAGCCAATAACGATGTTTGGGAAAAAAAGACAAATAATAGCGGTGTAAGTCCTAGCGAAATCAGGGCGTGTATTTTAAGCCACTGCCACTGCGGAGGAGGAAAGCGATTCTGACTGATGTATAAAATAACGGCAACAGCGGCAAAAGATAACCAAAAGCCGGCTGAAATTATAGCTAAAGGATCCAGTAGCAAAATAACAACAGCTGCTGTTGCGAGAACATGACTCTTGGTAGTTGGCTTTTTCACTAATGTGGTAATGGCGAGTACCAGAAGCATGATTAATGCACGTTGTGTTGGCAGAGAAAAACCAGCTAAGGCAGCATAAATTAGGGCTGTTGTCATACCAGCTACGATTGCGGCTTTATGCGCAGCTATTAGTAATAAATTGCTACTACGTAGTGACCATAACCAGCGAAAGATAAAAAAGCCAATAGCTGCAATTAAGCCAATATGAAGACCGGAAATAGCAATCAGATGACTTGTCCCTGTATTACGCAATACCCGCCATTGTTGCTGATTGATTTGTGTTCGTACACCAGTCGTTAAAGCTTGTATCAGGCCTATATTGTCACTATTGGGTAAGGCCTGTTGTAACTGTTCTATGAGTTGTTGCCTTAAATGATTAATGGCAAAAGATGGTGCTAGTGCTAAGCGCTTATTTTCAGAGGCGCTACGAACATATCCAGTGGCACCGATACCTTGTTGAAACAATAAAGATTCATAATCAAAGCCACCAGGATTCATTAAGCCATGGACGGGCTTCAAACGTACTTTGAGTTGCCATCGCTCATCAGCATTAATCGTCTTCTGTGGCGGGTCATACCAAGATAAACGTAATTGAGCTGGTAAGACATATATATTCTCTTTATCCGGTTTAAAATCGAACTTGATACGACCGGCTTGTTGCTCAGGGATGCTACTGATTGTCCCTGTGATCATGATATCCTTCTTAATTAAAGAAGTTGCCAACATCGTTTCTTGTTGTTTATGTTCAATGTGTTGTATGCCACAGCTCAGTGCTATGAGGAAAACCCCGAGTAGACGTGTCCCCTGTTTAATGCATAAAATAGCGCCCGGAGCGGCGAACAACAGCCAACTGAAGTTAGGAAGTGTATGGAGTTGTAGCAAGATGAAACTTGCTGTAATAAAAGAAAATGCCGTTTTTATCATATCCGTATATAGCGATCAATTCATCCATGAATTTGAGTAATCAATGCCACGTAAATGGCTAAAACGTATCATGCCTGATCATAAGGTAATGCGCGAGCATCCACACTTACAAAAGTTTGGACAACGCTTGGCAGAGCCTAAGCTGTGGCATTTAAACCGACGTTCTGTAGCCGGAGGATTAGCATTGGGGCTATTTGTTGGTTTTTTACCCATTCTGGGTCAAATGTTTGTCGCTGCTGCTTTAGCGATTATGCTCAGAGTAAACTTACCGTTGGCGGTGACGGGAGTGTGGGTCACTAATCCTGTAACCATGGCACCGATTTATTTTTTTAGTTACAAAGTGGGTGCATTAATATTAGATACACCCGTTCATCAGCATGCTTTTACGATGTCGTGGCAATGGTTTACTCATGAGTTTCTAGCGATTTGGCAGCCGTTGCTATTAGGGAGTTTAATTTGTGGTGCTATTTCAGCCTTATTGGGGATTATCGCTGTGCGAATTTTGTGGCGTTTGCTGGTTATTAGAAGCTGGTTAAAACGCAGTAGAAATAAGGGGGGCTGGCGATAAATCTACCCGCTTAATTGACCATCCATTAACGTGAATACTTTATCCATGCGAGATGCTAATTCATGATCGTGCGTTACGATAACTAATGCTGTTCCAAACTCTTTGTTCAAATCGAGAATTAAATCGAAAATAGCTTGTGCAGTTTTATGGTCGAGATTACCTGTTGGTTCATCGGCAAGCAGACAGTCTGGTTGTGTAATTAGCGCTCTTGCTAATGCCGCTCGTTGGCGTTCACCACCTGAGAGTTCGCTGGGTTTGTGACGAAGTCGATGTGATAGTCCGACTTTATCCAGTAATTCTATTGCAAGCTGTTGTGCATGCTGCGGCGAGTTGCCGCCAATAACCAGTGGCAGAGCAACATTTTCTACTGCACTGAATTCAGGCAAAAGGTGATGAAATTGATAGACAAAACCGAGGCTGGCATTACGCAGTCTACTCAAGGCTTTGACTGACAGTTTATTAATATTTTTGCCATGCAGTTCCACTGTGCCTTGTGATGGGCTATCAAGGCCACCGAGCAAATGGAGTAAGGTGCTCTTGCCGGAGCCTGAGCTACCGACGATGGCTATCTTATCTGCTTTCTCAATGCTTAAGTTCACATTATCAAGTACGGAGGTATTTAAACCTCCATCTGTAAATTGTTTAGCGAGCTGGCGACATTGCAGAATAGTTGATTTAATCATAGCGTAAGGCCTCAGCAGGTTTTGTCTGGGCAGCACGCCATGATGGATAAAGTGTCGATAAGAGTGATAACACAAATGCTGTTATAGCAATGACGGTGACATCATTCCAGTGCAAATCAGATGGCAAGCTACTGATGTAATAAACATCGGCCGGTAAGAATTGGTAACCAAGGAATTGCTCCAACGAAGCAATAAGGGTTTCGACATTGAGTGCCAGTGCTACGCCACCAATGACACCCAATAGCGTGCCAAACAGGCCGATCAGGGTACCTTGGACCATGAAAATGGCCATGATACTACCGGGCGTCATTCCCAATGTACGTAGAATGGCGATATCAGCCTGTTTATCAGTCACCATCATAATTAAGGTGGAGACGATATTAAAAGCAGCAACGGCAACGATTAGCAATAAAATCACAAACATAACAGTTTTTTCTGTCTTTAAGGCGCGGAAAAAATTAGCATGCTGATACGTCCAGTCAACACCCCTATAATGACTCGGTAAATCCTGCAAGATAGACCTTGTAATGCTGGGTGCCTTATAAACATCGCTCAGTTTGAGGCGCAGTCCTGTTACTTGGTTTGGTATGCGGAATAATTTGGCGGCATCGTCAATATTCATAATCGCTAAGGCACTGTCATATTCATACATGCCTATTTCAAACACGCCAACGACATTGAGACGCTTTAAACGTGGAATGACACCAGCAGGTGTTGGACTAACGTGTGGGGTGATTAATGTGATTTTATCCCCGGTGTTTACGCCCATTGTCATGGCCAAGTCTTTACCTAAAATAACGCCAAAACTCCCTTTTTGTAGGGCTTCAAATCGACCTTCAATGATTTTATCACCAATACTCGATACCTTAGGTTCTAATTGGGTATCGATACCGCGGATGAGTGTGCCTTTAACGCGGCTACCTTGGCTCAGCATCGCTTGACCTTCCACAAAAGGGGCAGAGCCTAAAACATCAGGTTTGTCACCGATCAAACCTTGCAAATGAGGCCAGTCAGATAACTGCCCCGAACTTTCTGTGATGAAGGCATGTGATGTCATGCCTAAGATACGATCACGTAATTCTTTCTCAAAGCCATTCATTACCGATAAAACCGTAATTAGAGCTGCCACCCCAAGGGCAACACCTAACATTGAAGTCAGTGAGATAAAAGAAATAAAGTGATTTCGTCGTTTAGCGCGGGTATAACGCATACCAACGAAGACACTAAGTGGTTTAAACATAATAAATGGCAGATTTACTCAAAGGTAAACAACGGTCAAAGACCGTTGTTATTGAATTTTATTTGGCGTCAACGACTTGAGTACCGTTTTCACTACCAAGTAAGAGAATGTCAGCAGGACGCATGGCAAAGAGGCCATTTGTCACTACACCAACGATATTATTTAATGTTTTTTCAAGGGTAATGGGCTCCATGATATCCCAGCCATGGACATCAAGAATAACGTTGCTGTTGTCAGTAATAAATCCTTCACGGTAGACAGGTTGGCCGCCAAGTTTGACAATTTCCCGCGCCACATAGCTACGTGACATTGGAACTACCTCAACAGGTAAAGGAAATTGACCTAAGACATCAACCAATTTGCTTTGATCAGCAATACAAACAAAACGTTCGCTTGCAGCGGCTATAATCTTTTCGCGAGTCAGGGCCCCGCCGCCACCTTTGATAAGCTGTAGATGATGGTTTGATTCATCTGCACCGTCAACATATGTTGCAATCTGGCCAACATCATTCAGATCAAAAACCTCGATGCCGTGCGCTTCAAGACGCTGAGTTGAAACGATAGAACTGGATACAGCACCTTTGATTTTTCCTTTGATGGTGGCTAAAGCATCAATAAAATGGTTAACAGTTGAACCGGTACCGACACCAATTACACCACCTGTCGTAATATGATCAAGTGCGGAATAGGCAGCTTGTTTCTTCATTTCATCAGCGGTCATTACACTTCCCCTCGTTATTTATAAGATTTTATTGAGACTAATTATAGAGATAAATGACAGGGAATGATAACGTAATGGGTTATATACAGCACCTTGTCTAGGTAAAAAAATAAAAATATGTCGCTATGCTAACTGATTATGTAGAAAAAATTCTCAAAGCTCGGGTCTATGATGTCGCGATAGAAACGCCATTGGATTTGATGCCGCGCTTATCAAAGCGGCTGAATAACAGCTTATGGTTAAAACGAGAAGACCTGCAAACAGTGTTTTCATTCAAATTGCGTGGTGCCTATAACCGCATGTCTCATTTGACAGAGGCAGAGCGTCAGAAAGGTGTTGTTGCAGCTTCTGCTGGTAACCATGCTCAGGGTGTTGCGCTATCTGCACAAAAACTAGGTATTGCAGCACTGGTAGTTATGCCAAAGACAACACCTGCTATTAAGGTCGAGGCAGTGAGAAATTTAGGGGCCGAGACTGTTTTACATGGCAATAGTTATGACGATGCTTATGGGTATGCCATGGAAATTGTCGAGCAACAACAACGGACGTTTATTCACCCCTATGACGATCCATTGGTTATTGCCGGTCAAGGTACCATTGCGATGGAAATCATGCGTCAATATAAATCGCCTCTTCATGCCGTTTTTGTACCGGTAGGCGGTGGTGGCCTGATAGCTGGCGTTGCGGCCTATATCAAAAGTTTTTGGCCCGAAATTAAGGTCATTGGTGTCGAACCTGCCGATGCAGCCAGTCTTTATGAGGCGCTGAAAGCAGATAAGCGGGTTATATTAGACCAAGTGGGTCTGTTTGCTGATGGCACAGCGGTGAAGCAAATTGGTAAGGAACCGTTTCGAATTGCCCGGGAAACAGTTGATGAAGTGATACTGGTTGATAGCGATGAACTCTGTGCTGCGATCATGGATATTTTTGATGATACCCGCTCTATTGCTGAGCCCTCCGGGGCCTTGGCCGTTGCTGGCGCTAAAAAATATCTTGCGCGGGAACAGCTCACTGACCAACATTGTGTTGTGATAGATAGTGGCGCCAATATCAATTTTGACCGACTACGTCATGTGGCAGAACGTGCTGCACTCGGTGAGCGCCGAGAAATTTTATTTGCAGCCACAATAAAAGAAGAGACAGGCAGTTTTAGAGCGTTTTGTCAGATACTATCTGAATGGGGCATCACTGAATTTAATTATCGTTACGCTGATAGCAATAATGCCCACGTCTATGTTGGTCTGCAAACTGATGGTAGTGAGCGTGAAAGACAAATGTTATTTAATACGCTCAATCAAGCTGGTTACGAATTTGTCGACTTTACTGACAATGAAATGGCCAAGTTACATATCCGCTATATGGTGGGAGGGCACGCACAGCAAGTGGAAAACGAAAGATTGTATCGTTTCGAATTCCCTGAGCGGCCGGGTGCATTATTACGCTTTTTAACGCGGATGGGTGAACGATGGAATATCAGTTTATTCCATTACCGAAATCATGGTGCCGCTTATGGGCGTGTATTAGTGGGCGTACAGGTTGCAGAGGATGAGCAGGGCGAATTCCAACACTTTTTTCAAGAGCTGGGTTACAGTTCCTGGCAGGAAACCGATAACCCAGCTTATCGCTTGTTCCTTGGTTAGTAGGCTCGTTACATTAATTCGATCTGACCATTAACGTTGATGCTTACTTTATTGCTGCCAGCAGCCATTGCAGGTTGACTCATGTTTTCAGTATCAGCGTTCATTGACAGTGTTCTAGCCATTACTGGTCTGGGCGGTCTGGAATTAGTTGTACCGACATTGGCATGAATTAGAATATAATTAGATTTGCTAAATTCTTTAGTAATCATTGCGGCTTTGGAGCGAAATTTTGCAATGGCCTTTTTCGTTAACTGGCTTTCAATTTGTTCTAATGCCTCATCTGAAATACTAAAACTCATGGATTGCACATTGGCTAACTGATTAGTGTTAGCAATCAATTCACCCAATTGTTCAAAGTTTTGGCTACTGAGCTCTAATTGTTGCCTCACTTGCCATGATCGGATTACACCGTTTTTGTAGATAGGTTGTGTAGTATAACTTGTCGTTTTACTATCTATCGCTGAATAAGTCTTGGTTTTACTGAGTATAGTGGCCATTTTTTGATTAACACGACTGGCAAGAACAGCTGGGTTAGTGCCTGTTTCTTGTACCAGAAGGATTGCCACGAGTTTATCGTTACTTATTTCTTCTGAGACAGTGACACTTAACTGGACTTGATAGGAGCTTTGATCGTCGCCGGCCCATGATACTGGACTGATGAGAAGTAAGGCGACGAATAAAATGGGTGTTATTTTTGTCATGATGTCGGACCTCTTGATAAACGGTTGGGTTTTTATCTGGCTTGACCATAAAACAGAAAGCTAGCCGGCTTAAAGTACAGTCTTATTTTCGAAAGAATTAGGACTTTTTTATCACTGGCATTATGATCTTACTCATATTTTTAAAATGACAGATAATAATACAGCTTAAACTGATGCACGGTTAACCGATAACATAGTTTTATATTGAAAGAGGAAAACAATGAAAGCGCAACAAAAAATAATGGCCGATACGGCGACGTTGATTGAAGCCGCAACACAGCAGTTTATTGTGACGGCAAGGTCAGCCATTGCAAAAAGAGGTGTTTTTTATGTTGCGCTAGCGGGTGGTTCAACACCGAAGGGTTTATATCAAAAATTGGCAACGCCACCTTATGTCGAGCAGATCGACTGGTCACGAGTACATTTGTTTTTTGGTGATGAACGCTGTGTGCCGGCAACACATGCGGATAGCAATTTTAGAATGGCATCGGAGGCGATGATCGAGCATCTTCCCATTCCTGCTGATCATGTTCATCGCATGGAAACAGAAGCGGGTGATGCTGCCGAAGTGGCAAAACGTTATGAAAAAACTATTCAGGAGGTATTAAAAGGAGAACCACTGGATCTTGTTTTATTAGGTTTAGGCCCGGATGGCCATATCGCTTCGTTATTTCCAGAAACTACAGCGCTGACTGTTAGTGATAGCCTGACAACAAGCCTCTATGTCGAGAAATTTTCATCCTGGCGTGTGACAATGACATATCCAGTCATCAATGCAGCCAGACAGGTAATAGTATTTATTGCCGGGGAAGGGAAAGCGGCAATTGTACGAGATATCAATGGCGCTGCTGTTAATGATCTGCCAGTACAAAAATTAGCTCCGCAAGGTGAGTATTATTGGTATATGGATGCAGCGGCAGCAGGTCAATAACCTGTTTCAGTTGAGCTTAATCAATGAATAGTTATTTAGCAACGGATCTTGGTGGAACCAAAATTCTGTTTCAAGTGGTAACAGAGCAAGGCGATATTGTCGTTGAACAAAATTATGCCAGTGCTGATTTTAGTTGCTTTGAGCAGGCCCTCGCTGAGTTTTTAACACAAGAAGTAATTCAGAACTGTACCATTGTCGCCAGTTGTTTCGCTGTGGCGGGACCTGTGTCAGATCGTTATGCATCAGTGACTAACCTACCATGGCAAATTGATGCCGATAGCTTGGCCCGCGAGTTTGCCATCGGGCGTGTGATGCTATGTAATGATTTTGAGGCAGTGGCGCATGGTATTAGCTGCCTGAATGAAAATGAATTAGTGACTTTGCAACAAGGTGAGGAAGATAACTCAGCACCTAGAGCTGTGCTTGGTGCTGGGACAGGACTGGGACAGGCTTTGCTTATCCCGCAAAACGGCAAATGGCAAGTTATTGCGACTGAGGGTGGCCATGCTGATTTCGGGCCACGTGACAGAATACAAATATTACTGCTTGAACATTTGATCGAACGTTTTGGTCATGTTTCCTATGAGCGACTTTTATCGGGAGCTGGATTAATCGCGATTTATGATTTTTTGCGCGCAATGGAACAGTACGAAGAAGATCCTGATTTACGGCAATTGATGCTGGTAGGAGATCGTGCTGCCGCCATCAGCCAGTTTGCTCTTGAAGCTCGTGACCGGCTGGCGCGAGAATCTTTGGAGCTCTTTATAAAAATTTATGGTGCACAAGCTGGGAATCTGGCTTTGTCAGTATTACCAATGGGCGGTCTTTATATAGCCGGTGGCATTGCAGTTAAGAACTTGCCTTACTTTCAACATGATGGCTTTCTGCAGGCTTTCCGCGATAAGGGAAAAATGGTTGATTTAATGGCTAAGATTCCAGTGAAACTTATTTTGCAACCTAACGTCGGTTTGATGGGGGCATGTTTATTAGCCCAACAATCTCTTTTATAAATATAAAAAATGACTATTAAAAAAAACACTAAAAATATTTCTGTTGATGTCGTGTCTTCCTATCTTGAACATGAGTCAGATCCGAATAAAGCGCGTTATTTATTTGCTTACACTATCACTATCAAAAACTCGGGCACGATGTCGGCGAGACTGTTATCACGTTATTGGAAAATTACGGATGGCGATGGACAAGAACAGGAAGTCGAGGGGGATGGGGTCATAGGCCAGCACCCTTATTTATCGCCTGAACAAGAGTTTACCTATACCAGTGCTGCCATGCTGGATACGCCGGTTGGCATGATGCAGGGTCATTACAATATGATGGACGATGATGGCGAACGTTTTGAAGTAGCCATCCCTCCTTTTACCTTAGCCGTGCCACAAACCTTGCATTAAGTATAAAATTGTTTATTCCGACAGGTAGAGATGCTAATTAGCGGCGACAAAGACACAATGGCCAACCGATGGGGCAGCACAGCGTTGGCCGTTGTACCAAATGGCATGATCAAAGCGCGTGGTATTTAATACAGCACCACCCAGGTTGGCACCGCTGAGATCAGCATAAGATAAGTCGGCATGTGACAAATCAGCATAGCTAAGATCTGCCTGTCTTAAATTAACGCCAATTAATAAAGCATATTGTAAGTCGGCATAACTGAAATTACTTAACTGTAAATCAGCATAAGATAAATCGACATTGTTAAGTGTCGCATTCATGAAATTTGCAGACTTCATCTGGCTGTTACGTAGCCGAGAGTAACTTAAATCCTCATTAGTTAATATGATATTGGGCTTTAGGCAGTTATCCCAGTTGACGCCTTGTCCGGCTGGCGTAGAGCAATTTGGGAGTGGCACAGGTAGTATAGTAGGAAAAAATATGGCGAGTAAGGCCAGTAATGTCAGCATTGAAAGAATGACAAATAATGGACCGAATAGGGATGGATGACGCTGTCGAAACTTTTGCATTAATACGCGGTGGAACTTTCGGCGCTGGATTTCTTCGGACGACTCTACTGCTCGTCTCTCTTTGCTTCTGTCGACACCTTTTTCCATTGATGCAGTGGTCGTTTGACGTCGTTCAAGACCTGTTCTCTCGTCGAGTAGGCGTTTACGTTTTTCAGTTTCCTCGTGGCTCATCGGGCCGGGATGTAGTTCGGGAATATCTATAATCCGATGCCAAATGCTTTTGTCGGTACTGACTTCATCTTGCATAGACAAACGACCAATCACAATATGATTATTAATCACAGATTTTGGGAAAGGGCCTAGAATGTGACCTCGTTCACGGATATACCATAATGTGTTTTTGTTTTTCATCTTGTTTGTCTGCGTGTTGCATGAGCTTGCTATACTAGCATTACGTAAAGTGATTATGAGTTGATCTCTGTGCAAGTTCAACAGCCATTACAACCAATACTTCATCCCGTTACCCCATTAGCCAGTCAGGCGCTAATGAGTTTGACTGTTGGGCAACAGGTTGATGCTACGGTGGTGAAGGCCGCTTTAGCTGCACAGGTTGCATCCATTAAAGTAGCAGATGCTGTCTTAGACATTAAAACACCTATTGCCTTGCAGCAGGGACAAACTGTTCAACTCGAGGTAAGCGCATCTGATGGCAAACTGGTGTTCAAGTTATTACAATCCCAGCAGGTATTAGACCGCCAATCCGCATTATCCCCTCAGCCTGGGCAGCAATTGACAGCTGAAGTGCTCAAAGTCATTAATTCGTCGCGCATTCTTGTAGAAAGCAAGCTGCAATCAGTCGCGACATCAGGAGCGCTGCCCCGGGCCCAGCAAATTGAAATTGATATCAGCAAGATTAATAAAGCTTTTACACCGGGAGAAAAAGTAAGCCTAGATGTGGTTTCAACCAAACCATTACTACTGTCGATGAAAGCGATACCACTCAGTAAAGAAGAAGTAATAAGTAACAGCATAAAGCAGTTATTATCATTACATGGTGGTGCAAAGGCCGATCTTAGTTTGGTAAGTCAAGCGATGAAAACTTTATCATTGCCAACCGCTGTACAAAAAGAAATACAAACCTTAATCAACACAGTTGTCGATAAAGCTGCTATAAATCGTCCGGAGGCATTGAAACAAGCTATTCAGCATTCGGGCAGCTTTTCTGAAAAACAGCTTTTACAGCAAACAACAACATTAAAACACGATTTTAAAGTGAATGTTTTAAAGGTGCTTTCGCGCATTGAAACGGAGCTGGCGAGAAACTATCAAACTATTTTGCAAAGTGGCACTGGCCCTCAACTTGCCGTTAACCCTACAGGCCAAACACCAGCAAGTGCGCAGCAGGCTGTAAACTTACAAGCTCTTTCTCGTACACTGTCAGCATTCAATAAAGGTACAACTGAGACAGGGTTACTGTCAGGACAGACACTAGGTAAAAGTGCGAATACAGTGGTATCGGGAGCAGCGACAGTAAATCTTTTGTCCGGGCGTATAAGTCAGCCGACGGCTTCAGGACAAGTCACGCCTGACAAGCTATCACCAAACTCAGTGACACAGCAACAAAATGTGTTAGATAAAACTGCCTCGGCCATTAAGGTTATGTCATCCTCAGTAGCACAAACGATGACAGGTTCTTCCTCCTCGCAGGCACTCCAGCCAATACTGACGCCAGTATCAGCGTTAGTCCAGGCAAGTTTATCGCATTCATTATCTTTACCTTCCATCACTGTCCTGACTACTCCTCCGACTGCAGTATCTTCTCCGCAACTTGTGTTGACCCAGTTACTAGGATCAGTATTAACCAGTCAGTCACAAGCCCTGACAGTAGCCAAAATGCTCAATCAAGCGGTTTCGTCGGATAAAGTCAGAGGTTTACATCTTGAGTTTGCTGTCTTGCAAAACTTATTAAAAGAGGTCGAAGGGTTGCATTCTCGAATACAAATGAATCAGCTCGCTATGCTCAAAGATCCCGACACACCGAGTGGCCCGACAGCAAGTTGGGTTTTTGATTTACCAATTAAAGAGCGGCAAAATATTGATTTTATTCAATTACAAATTGAGCAGCACAAAGGAAAGCAAGAAGATCAACAAGACGATATATGGAATATGACACTGCGTCTTGATACACAAAATATAGGACCAATACAAGCAACTGTGACTATGCAGTACGAAAATATCAAAATAATATTTCGGGCCGAGAATGCTGAAGCGGCGGCATTATTAGAACAAAATCTTGCGCAGTTGCATCAGGCTATGGTCAAACATGGCCTCACGATTAGTCATGTTAGCTGTGTGTGCGGCAAAGTGGCAGAAAGGGTGTTAACTGAGCATATCAGTGAGCAAAAAAGCAGAGGTATTGTGGATATTTCGGTATGACTGATAATAAAGAGCCTTTAAAGGCCATTGCATTAAAATATGATGGTGAGCAAGCCCCTACAGTGACGGCAACGGGTGAGGGTGATATTGCTGAGGAAATTATTCGTATTGCTCGAGAACATGGCATACCGCTGCGTGAAGATGCGACTCTTGCGGCATTGTTGAGTGAGCTGGAGCTTGGTGATGAGATACCACCGCAGCTTTATCGTGTTATTGCAGAAGTGATTGCTTATGCTTATATGGTGTCAGGAAAGGTGCCCGAAAATTTTGTAGAAAATTGATTGCTCATGGGTTTGCTAGCCATGAATGAACTATGTGTGGCGTATCAAAAATACAACACTTTATAGTTTGCTTTATAAAAAACACATTAAGTGTTGATTTTTATAAAAAAAGACGATACTGTCTATTCCATGTCAATTATGAATTACGCGATGTGGTGAAATAAATTCAATGGCAATTGAAAGCAATCTTAATTTGGCCCATGCCCTCACGTTTTCTTCAAACCTGCAGACTGCCCCTTTAACGGATGCAGACGCTGCCACATTACTCGACTCTAACATTCTGATCGCTGGCGCTGGCAGTTCTGATATTGCCTATTTGCAAACCATACTTGAGATCAGTGGATTTGCTAATATTTCTACGGTTTATAGTGGTACTGCCATTTTAAATACTCTGCGTTTAAATATCCATAATGGTAGCTGTAACATTGATTTGATACTGTTTGATGGCAGTATTGACGATATTTCGACTCATCAATTACGTGGCGTCATGGATCAATTTGATGAGTGGCGATTAATTCCAATCATTTCCTTAACACAAGAATCGCAATGGGATCATTCGCAGGCTTTGACTGATTTGGGCTATGGGGTGACATCATTGCATTACCATCCGTTAACAGCTGAAGCCTTACCGCCTGCTATCATGACAGCGCTTGCTGTTAAAAAGGAACGTGATGAAGCAGCGATACAGAGGATGGCATTGGAAGAAGAATTATCAAAACTAAAAATTATGGAAGCTCGTTTACAATTCTCTGTTGAGCATGATGAATTGACCGGGCTGGGCAATCGTCGAAAACTTGAACATGAACTTGAGCTGCTGTTGATTCAAGCTCGTAATTTCGGTACTCATAGTGCCATGCTTTATATCGATCTCGATCGTTTTAAAGTGTTAAATGATACGGAGGGTCATGTCGCCGGTGATGCCTTGCTAGTGCAAATGGCTAATTCACTGCGGAAGTTTTTTTCACCGAATGATACGTTAGTCAGAATTGGCTCTGATGAATTTGCAGTACTGATGACACATACTTCTGCGTCACAAGCGATGATAAAAGCAGAAGAGGTAAGAGCAAATTTTGATGGTTATAGTTTTGAACATTTAGGCATCGAATACCATCTTTCAGTCAGTATCGGTGTGAAAGCGATTGGTGCAGATAATGAACTGGTTGTTGGTGATATCTTATCCAACGCTAATCAGGCTTGTTATACGGCTAAGAAACGCGGACGTAATCGCGTGCATCTATATAGTCCTGATGATATGGAAATGCAGATTCTCCGGCATAACGTACAGTGGGCACCTAAAATTAGAACGGCACTTGAACAACAAAATTTTATCTTGGAATATCAACCCATCTATAGCGTTAAAAACAGCCGGATCAGTCATTATGAGTGTCTTATCAGGATGCAAGGCGAGAAGGGTGCTGTTTATGACCCTAATGAATTTATCCCAGTCGCTGAGTCAATGGGCTTGGTTGAGCAAATAGATTTATGGGTGATCAATCATGTTTTCGATCTGATACCAACTCTGCCAACAGATATTTCTTTAAATGTTAACTTATCAGGGAATATCTTTTTAGAGTCGCAGCTATACGCTCTTTTAGAGAAAAAAATAAGCGAAACAAATGTTAACCCGCGACGAATTGTGTTTGAAATCACTGAAACGTCAGCTATTTCAAATTTTGAGCAGACCAAAGAGATGGTTGGAAAAATACGTTCACTGGGCTGTCGTTTTGCCTTGGATGACTTTGGTGCAGGGTTTAACTCTTATAATTATATCAAACACCTTCCGGTAGATATTTTAAAAATTGATGGTACTTTTATAACTGACCTTGAAACAGAGTCAGTCGATCAACTATTAGTGAAGTCGATGATTGATATCGCGCACCAACTTGGCAAGAAAACCGTTGCGGAATTTGTGGAAACGCAGGGGACAATGGATTTGCTCAAGGAATTGGGCATCGACTATATTCAAGGCTTTCTGGTGGGTAAACCACAAGCTACACTTTAATGAGTGCCAGTATGCTGGCCATACATTTTAGTGATCAAATGTGCTTCTTCATCAGTTAAATTACAATTGTCTATTAGTTGAGAAATAGCTGCTCCTTTCTTAGCCAATCGAATTGCTTGATCATAATTATGTCGTGAAGGTATCCCGGAACCCAAATCACTTTGTTTCTCGGTCAGTGCAACTAACTTACGCTCGAATTCAAACAAGCGTTCATCAGTACCAACCGTACCAGAAGTCAGTATGGTCAGCTGGTTTTGGATATCGGTGATCTGTGCAATATGGGCTTTATTGGCCTGATAAAGTCTATAAATAGTATAACTGACAGTAATAGCAAATATTACGCCTATAATCATTAATATTGAGTACATCATCATTACGACCTCTTATAACAGACATTGCTCACACATAATCATCAAATAACCCTTTTTTGGGTGTGTCATGCTGTTCTTTTTCCTCATTTTTGTCTTGTTTTGATTTTTTTCGGCGTTTAATTATACGTTTTTGTCTTTCTTGTGATGGAATATCTTGGCTTGGGGTAATAGGCCTGGTTGGATTAATTTCTTCAGACATGGTGTTTATAGTCCAGCGACACTTTCTTTAGTGATAAAACGGTTGATATCAACCAATATTATTAATGTACCGTCCCGACTACTAACACCTTGAATATAATACGAATTATCGTCGCTATTCACTGTTGGCGTTGGTTCGATATCAGATTGATACAGATAAACAACCTCAGCGACGCTGTCTACCAGCATTCCAATCACATTGCCTTCCACTTCGACGACAATGATACGTGTCATACCATCAGGATCTTTTGATGGCAGGCCAAATCGTTTTCGCGTATCGATGACTGTCACCACATTGCCGCGTAAATTAATAATACCTAAAATATAATCCTCTGCGCCTGGTACAGGGGCGATTTCCGTTACTTTAAGTACTTCTTGTACCCGCATTACATCAATACCGTATATTTCACCATCTAATTGGTAAGTTACCCATTGTAGAACGGGATCGTCTGATACGATTTCTTCTTCGCTCATTGGCGTGTCCTTAACACTTTTTTCATGTTGAATATCATAAACATGAAGTAAGTTAATAGCTAATTAACTGCATGCTTCATGCCACTAATTGGATTTATAATCGCTGTCTTCCTACTACTGAAGGACTATATAGTTACCATGTTGTGAGAGTTTTTTGTTATGGCTCACTGTCAATGGGACTCTTTTCCTTCTTGTTTTATATCGGTATAAATATCAAATAGTTTAAGGAAGAAGGGCATTCCGCCAGTAGGCTATCAGCTAATAGATCAAGTGAGATTAGATCGTTATTAGCGAAATGATTGCTTATTGATCAAATACATCTAAAGAACGCCGGCTGTTTTCACTTCCTAATACGACAAGGACAACACGCCGATTTTTCTGACGACCCGTTTCAGTGGCATTATCTGCAATAGGCTGATATTGACCATAACCAATGGCTGACATACGTGATGGTGATAAGCCAAAACGATCAAGCAGATGTACTACACTGGCAGCACGGGCTGCAGACAGTTCCCAATTCGATGGAAATCGTGGTGTATTAATGGGTTGATTATCAGTAAAACCTTCAACCTGAATTGGATTTGCCGAGGAACGTAAAATATCAGCAACTTTACCAATAATGGGAACCGCACTTTTTCCTAACCGGGATTCGCCGCTATGAAACAATATGCTAGACTTGATTTCAAGTTCTAACCAGTCATCCCCTTTTTTAATGTGCACGTCTTCATTGGCGATCAAGTCCTGAAGTGTATCATTGAGTTGGTTGGATAATTCATCGATCGTTTTTATTGTTTCTTCGGGCACAATCGGGGCTGGTGGTAAATCAATGATGCTTGGTACCTCATCTTGAGATTGCAGCTCTGGAGATAAAACGCCATCACCGCGATTCAATGTACCTATTTGGATGGGAGAAATACTACGAACTGGATCAGTGAATACCGCTTCCAAAGTGTCAGACAACACACGAAACTTACCCTCATTGACGGAAGAAATCGAGTACATAACCACAAAAAAAGCAAACAATAAGGTAATAAAGTCGGCATAAGAAACCAACCATCTTTCATGATTAACGTGTTCTTCAGTTTTTTTTCTGCGGGCCATATTAGTCAAGATAACCTTGCAAGCGACTTTCAATATGACGAGGGTTATCACCGTCGGCCACACTGATAAGTCCTTCGATTAGCATCATTTGAATTCGACTTCGATAATCTACTAACGCTTTCAGCTTACTACCAATCGGTAAGAAAACCAGATTAGCTAAACCAACACCATAAATGGTGGCAACAAAGGCAACGGCAATACCGGAACCAAGTGACGATGGATCAGCCAAATTACCCATGACATGGATAAGGCCCATAACGGCACCGATGATACCAATGGTAGGAGCATACCCCCCCATAGCCTCAAATACCTTCGCACATGCCATATCATTTTCTTCTTGTAGATCGAGGTCTGCCTCTAAAATTTCGCGGATCATTTCCGGCTCTGCACCATCAGCAATTAACTGCAATCCTTTTTGGGTAAACAGGTCATCCTCATCCATGGCAACTGACTCCAGCCGCATTAAGCCCTCTTTACGTGCCAATTGGTTCCACTCCAGAATCTTGTCCAGCGTTTTTTCAGCAGATATTTTTGGAGGAACGAACACCCAGGATAATATTCTAAGTGCACGTAAAAATGTCGACAGAGGGGTTTGGAGCATTACCGCGCCCAAAGTGCCACCAAGAACAATAAGCAAGGCCACGGCATTGAGGATAGTATCAATGTGGCCACCCTCAAGGTATTGACCACCGAGAATGGCGCCAAAACCAACAATTAAACCAATAATGCTGAGAATATCCACGTTTTATGCCTTAAACCCGGTTAAGTTTTTGCCAATATCTGACAGGTTGAGGATTTTATCTGCTAAGTTTGCCTTGGCCACAGCCTGAGGCATACCATAAATCGTACTACTGTCTTTATCTTGAGCCCAGATTGAGGCGCCAAGCTGTTTCAAGGTTTTGCAGCCTTTACAACCGTCAGCGCCCATACCCGTTAGGATAATTGCTAACGTTTCGCTTGGGCATACCTTTGCAATAGACTCGAAAGTGGTATCAATGCATGGTTGATAGGCTTCTTCTCCGCTACCTTTTTCTATCCTGATATGTTGCTGACTGTTATTGCCTTTCAGCAGCATTTGCTGTGCGCCAGGTGCTAGATAAGCTATACCTGGCTTGAGAATATCCCCTGTTACTGCTTGTTTGACTTCAATCGCGCATTGCGTGTTCAGTCGTTCAGCAAACGATGGGGTAAATGTTGCTGGCATATGCTGAATAAGTAAAATAGGATAGGGGAAGTCAGCGGGCAGGGCCGTTAAAATTTTTTGTAATGCAAGGGGCCCCCCGGTAGAAGTGCCAATTGCAACTAGCTTAATGGGAAGACGCTTGTGTTCTTTGCTAACTGGCGCTGCGGTGTGATGTTGAGTTGTTTTTTGAATTTGGCCGCTATGACGAAAATTTGTCGCCAACTGGACAAGGCGTTGACATAATCTCTGATGTGCTAAGCCTCTGTCCGTTGAAATATCTTCAAAACGTTTTGGCATATAATCAGCAGCACCGGCTTCCAGCGCATCTAGTGTTGCTTTAGCGCCAGCCGTTGAGAGCGTCGATAACATGACAATTGAGGTCGGACATTGTTTCATAATGTGACGTACAGCAGTAATACCATCCATTACAGGCATTTCAATGTCCATGGTAATAACATCAGGCTTGAGCAATTTTGCCTGCTCAATGGCAATGACGCCATTTTCTGCGGTACCGACTACGCTGAGTCTAGGATCAGCTGATATGATTTCAGATAGACGCCTGCGAAAAAAACCGGAGTCGTCGACTATCAGTACACGTAACGCCACTTGTTCCCTTTAATATCCTTTACCTGCGTAGGCATGTAATAATTCTGGAAAGTCAACAATAAGTGCTATACGGCCATCGCCGGTAATTGTTGCCCCTGCCAAACCTTTTGTCCCTTGTAGCATAGCACCTAACGGCTTTATGACAACTTCTTCTTGGCCGATTAACTGATCAACAACAAAACCGACACGTCGCGTACCAATTTGCACAATAACGACATGCTCGTATTCTGTGCTTTCTGCTTCATTAAAGGTGTTGGCTAACCAGTTGCGTAAAAAAAACAGAGGTAAGGCCTTATTCCGGACAGTAATGGTTTTCTGTCCATCAACAATATTTGTTTTACTTAAGTCAAGGTGGAAAATTTCTTTGACATTGACCAAAGGGAAAGCAAAAATCTGATCACCAAGCATAACCATCAATGTTGGCATGATGGCGAGGGTGAGAGGGACTTTAATCGAAAGTGTAGTTCCTTTACCCAACTCAGAGTCAATGTCGATGACGCCATTGAGTTTAGAGATACTGGTTTTGACGACATCCATGCCAACACCGCGGCCTGAAATATCGGAAATTTCTTGCTTCATTGAAAAACCAGGTGAAAAAATTAAGGCATAACATTCAGCCTCAGTGAGGCGGGATGCGTAGTCTTCATCCATCATACCTTTTTCAACCGCTTTTGTTCGAAGTACGTCAGGATCCATTCCGGCACCATCATCTGCAATGGTCAACAAAATATGATCACCTTCCTGAGCAGCACTGAGGATGATATGGCCAGTCCGCGACTTCCCGGCTTGTTCACGCAGATCTGGCATTTCGATGCCGTGATCAACTGCATTTCTGACGAGATGAACAAGTGGATCGGCCAAGGCTTCGACTAAGTTTTTATCTAGATCCGTGTCTTCACCTACTAGATCCAAGGTGATCTCTTTGTTAAGACTACGAGCAAGGTCACGAACGACACGGGGGAAACGGCCAAACACTTTTTTTATCGGTTGCATGCGTGTTTTCATGACAGCTGATTGCAGGTCTGCCGTCACCACAGTGAGATTGTTCACTGCTTTTGCCATTTCCGCATCTTCTAGTGCCACTTCTAACGTATTAATACGATTGCGAACGAGTACTAATTCACCAACCATATTCATGATGTCATCTAAGCGGCTAGTATCGACACGGACGCTTGTTTCTGCTGTTTTGGGACTAGCGGAAGGTTTACTGACAATATTCCTTGGTTCATTATTGACTGGCTTAGTATCTTCAACGCTTGTGCTAATAGTCTGCTCATTCGCAACCGGCTGTGGCTTGACCGATTTTGAAGGGTGTAACCTGTCTAGCAATGCATCAAATTCTTGTTCACTGATATCATCACTATCAACCGGATCGGACGTATTTTCATCGACTATTTGTTTTTCACCCGGCGCTGATGTGCCATGAAGTTCATCAAGCAAAGCCTCAAATTCTTGTTCACTAATTTCGTCATTATCAGCAACATCAGGTTGATTTAGACTTTCCTCTACGTGTTGTTCACCCGGCGCTGCAGTGCCATGAAGTTCATCAAGTAAAGCCTCGAATTCTTGTTCACTAATTTCATCATTATCAGCATCAGGTTTAATCTGACTATCTACTATGCTTTGCTCGCTTGCCGCAGACATGTCGTCTTGAGTTGTAACTACGTGCTCAGTGGATGTCGAGTCTGACGGGCTAGTGGGTTCTTCGGCCAAGTAAAAAGATAACTGTTCTAACAGGGAAGGAGAGGCAGAGCTTGGATATATACCTTGTTTTAACTCTGCAAACATGTGATTAAGTGAATCTAGTGCATGAAGGAATGTATCCATCATTTCTGAGTTAATGGTACGCTCACCCTTACGCAGTATGTTGAATACATCCTCACCGTTATGGCAGAGAGTAACCATTGTTTCAAGCCCGAGAAAACCAGCCCCGCCTTTGATAGTATGGAAACCGCGAAAGATGGCATTTAATAAGTCACTATTCTCTGGTTGAGTTTCGAGCTCGACCAGTTGTTCATTCAGCTCTTCGAGGATCTCATCGGCTTCGACGATGAAGTCTTGTAGAATTTCATCATTTGTATCTAATGTCATTCTTAATTTATCCTCTTAGAAACCAAAACTGGCTAATAAGTCATCAACGTCATCCTGGTTTTTTACTACATTTACCTTGTCATGATTGGTAATTTGCGGACCTTCGGCTTTGATAGCCTCATCTTCTTTGTCATCTTGAAAAGCCTCGGTCTCTACATCAAGTTGATGTTGCCCTGATGTTTTAATCAGATCCACCAGATTATGTTCTACCTCTTCTACAAGGCTGATAACTTGTCGCAAAACCTGTCCTGTTAAATCTTGAAACCCCTGAACTACAGTTATTTCGGCAAGGTTATGGTGGATTCGTTGCGCATTTTGTTTAACCAAAGACAGGTGTTCCTTTATTGCTTTATCGAGTTCATTCGCTTGCTGGCTGGTGGCTGTGTTTTCATTATATATCTGCCAATGCTGTTCAAGCTTATCGGCGGCATCCGCTATAAATGAAGCTAAGGGCATTGATTCATCTATAAAACTGAGAGTTTTATGCGTTGCTTCTTCAGTCGAGTTGATAATGTAATTGAGGCGTTCCCGGGTATTTGGCATTTCCTTCTCAGCCAATTTAAGCAAGCGGGGATCGAGGGTAAAGTCAGTGAGTGCAGCATGGAGCTGTCGTGTCAGTTTACCTATCTCAAGGAATAAATTCTCATCATGGCTATGTGTTAATTGACTCAAGTACATCTGTGCTTGTTCATCGTTATTTTGTTCTAAAGCATTCGCTAAGGCTCGAGCCAATTCAAGCTGTTGCTGTTTAATGGTTGGTTCCATAATCTGGTCTTTATGCTTGAGCGTCAATTCGTTCAAAAATTTTATCTATCTTTTCTTTTAGAGTAGCAGCAGTAAACGGTTTGACAATATAGCCATTCACTCCAGCCTGAGCGGCGGTAATGATTTGTTCACGCTTGGTTTCGGCAGTGACCATCAACACGGGTAATGTCGATAGGTTTTCATTCGCACGCACTTTTTTTAATAAGTCGATACCTTGCATGCCTGGCATATTCCAGTCTGTCACTAGAAAATCAATACCTCCGGCTTCGAGAATAGGGAGTGCTGTTAGGCCATCATCTGCTTCTACGGTGTTGGTAAACCCAAGATCACGGAGTAAATTTTTGATAATCCTTCGCATAGTCGAAAAGTCATCAACGATAAGGATTTTCATATTTTTGTCCAAGATATTCCTCCAAATATTTTTATGTTAACCAATTTGCGAGTTTGGCTCTAAGGCGAATAATGGCCTGATTATGAATCTGGCTGACGCGAGATTCACTGACATTGAGTACTTGACCAATCTCTTTTAAATTTAATCCTTCGTTATAGTACAAGCTCATCATCAAACGTTCACGTTCTGGCAATAATTCAATCGCTTCAACCAATGCTTGTTGAAAGCCATTATCTTGAACATTTTGTTCCGGATCGCGCTGTGTCTGGCTAATTGGATGGGCACCAATTTCATCTTGATCACTAAGTTCATCCAAACTAAATACACGATAACCAGCGGAGTCATGGAGTTGCCGGTGATAGTCATCGGTAGAAACCCCGATTGCCTGAGCAATTTCACTGTCTTGCGCATTACGACCTTCACGCTGTTCTATTTCCTGTATAGCGGCAGCAATTTCCCGAGCTTTACGATGAACAGAACGAGGAGCCCAATCATTACGACGAATTTCATCGAGCATGGCGCCGCGAATTCGAATACCGGCGTAAGTTTCAAAACTGGCACCCTGATTAGCATTATAGTTTTGTGCTGCATCTAAGAGACCAATCATGCCTTCCTGAATCAGGTCAGCAACATCAACGGTGTGAGGGAGACGAGCAATCAAATGATAGGCTATACGTTTGACGAGTGAGGCATAGTTTTCGACTAAAATAACATCTGAGTTAGTTGAAGCATTAACTTCTTCGTAGGTAGATACACCGTTCATATCAGGCAATTTCTAGACTGGACTCAATTAGTCGTTCGACAAAAAATTCCATATGGCCACGAGGTTGTTTGATAACAGGCCAATGGGCCACTTTACGACCAAGGTGGGTAAACGCGGTGGCAGATTTACTTTGAGGGCGAAACTCAACCACTGAACGCTGTTTTTTGACAGCGATTCTTAATTCATCATCAAACGGCACAATGCCCATAAAGTCGAGATTTATATCAAGAAAGCGTTCACAAACCATGGCTATTTTATTGAATAGTTCACGCCCTTCCTGCACGCTACGGGCCATATTCGCTATGATATGAACATGGTCGAGTTGGTAATCTCGGTTGAGCAGCTTGATTAGGGCATAAGCATCAGTAATGGAGGCCGGCTCATCACAGACAACAACGATGACTTCTTGTGCGGCGCGGGTAAAGCTAATCACACTGTCGGAAATGCCCGCGGCACTGTCTACTAATAACACATCAATGTGTTGTTCAAGTTCACTAAAGGCTTGAATCATCCCCGCATGTTCCATTGGGCTGAGTTCAGCCATTTTTTGTATACCGGAAGCCGCTGGAATTATTTTGAGCCCTTCCGGTCCATCAACAATAATGTCTTGTAATTTTTTTGAGCCATCAAGAACATGCAAAAGGTTATATTGTGGGTGGACACCTAGCATGACATCAATATTGGCCAAACCTAAATCGGCATCAAGCAAGAGAACTTTCTTACCTTGTTGTGCAAGTGCGACACCTAAATTAACGGTCACATTTGTTTTGCCGACACCACCTTTGCCGCTGGCAATGGCAATGACTTTAACCGGTCGAGGTGGAGATGTCATTTTCCGCAAGCCACTGGCTTGATCGGGGTGATTTTCAGCCATATGCCGCAAAACCTCCATAGCTTGATAATGTTTGAGGGTCTATTTGTTCATCTGTCATTAATTGGCTGGCATGACTCACTAGGCTGGCAGGTCTAGCCAGACTGAAATCTTCAGGTACTTGTTGCCCATTACAAATATAGGACAATGGTAATTGGTGACGTATCATCGCCGATATAACACCGCCTAAATTATTGGTTTCGTCTGTTTTTGTCAAAATACATCCATTCAACTCAAGGTGTGAAAAGGCCTTAATAATATCATTGAGTACATTGGTTTGGGTGGTTGCTGACAAGGTTAAATAGGTTTTTATGTGAGGTGTTTGGTCTTTCAGCATAGAAAACTTCTCTGTCAGTGTCATATCACGTTGGCTCATACCCGCTGTATCTATCAAGATAAAGCGCCTATCGGCAAGGGCATTGATGGCGGATGACAGTTCGTCATGATTTTTTGCGACTCGAACGGGGACACCCAGAATACGTGCATAAGTGCGTAGTTGTTCCTGGCCGCCGATGCGGAAACAGTCGGTTGTAATCAAGGCTACATTTTTTGCACCGTGTTTTAAAGCACAACGCGCAGCAATTTTAGCTGCAGTTGTCGTTTTACCAACACCTGTTGAACCTACAAGAGCATAAATGCCGCCTGTTTCGATAAAGTTTTCATTTTGTACTTCAATATGACTGGTTAGAAGACCAAGTGAGCGACGCCACGCTGTGTCTAAATCATCATAATGGGCAAGCTGACTGACTATTTTTTTTGCCAGATCAACTTGCACGCCCATTCTTAAATGGCGTTGTAGAAGCTGAACTTGTAGTGGACTGGTATGTTCCATATCTTTCCAGGCTAGATCAGAAAGCTGGCTTTGTAACATGTCTTTTAACCCAGCAATTTCTTTACGCATTTGAACCAAAGTAGGCTCCTGCGACCAGAAATTTTGATTGGCTGTCGGTGCAAAATGGTAGGGTTCTGTATCCAGCTTCTGGTTGGCAGCTGGGTTGATTTCTACTTTTGGAGAGGGGTCAGCTTGTTGCTCGCGTTGAGGAGGCATCCGTTTGAATTGATTTTCATCGTAATCGCTGGCAGCCACGATTTCAATGCCACCGTCAACACGAGTATTTGACAAAATCACGGCGTCTGGTCCCAATACTTCTCGCACTTCTTTAATAGCCTGACGGACATCTGCCGCTTGAAAACGTTTAATTTTCATAATTGAAACCTCCGAAACTAACGACCGACGTTAGCCACGATTCTAATTTGTTTGTTATCCGGGATTTCGTTATAGGACAACACGTTTAATCCCGGTATTGAATGACGAATAAAGCGAGAGACCCATGAGCGCAGTCCAGCCTGAACAACTAAAATTGCTGATTCTCCTGCCATTTCTTGACGTTGTGCCGCGTCTGTTAAGTTTTTATGCATGTTTTCCGCCAGCCCAGGTTCTAAACTTGCGCCACCTTCATGGGTCGCTTGTAGTGTCTGTAGCAAAATTTGTTCCAGTTCAGGGTCAAGCGTGATGATGGGTAAATCATTTTTCACACCATTAATATGTTGGATAATAGAATGACTGAGTGCCATGCGTGTGGTCGCGGTAATCGCTTCTGGATCAGGATTGCGGGCTGCATGCTCAGACACCGATTCAATGATTGTTCGAATATCGCGAATAGGGATATTTTCTTCTAAAAGGTTTTGCAATACTTTCTGTACGCTACTGAGCGGTAAGGTATCGGGCACTAAACCTTCCACCAGTTTCGGGGTTGTTTGTGCCAGTTTGTCGAGTAGTTGCTGAACCTCTTCACGGCCCAGTAAGTCATGCGCATGGTTTTGTAATATTTTGCTTAAGTGGGTCGCAATCACTGTGTCAACATCAACGACAGTGTATCCCTGTGCTTGTGCGTGTTCGCGTTGGTTAGGCTCAATCCAGACAGCATCAAGTCCGAAAGCTGGATCCTGACTTTTAATACCGTCGAGATCACCAAACACCTGCCCTGGATTGATAGCCATCATCCGATCAGGATAAATTTCAGCTTCACCAAAAATAACGCCAAAGAGTGTTATTTGATATGCCGTTGGTGTTAAATCAAGGTTATCGCGAATATGGACAGGTGGAATTAAAAAGCCGAGCTCCTGAGAAATTTTCTTGCGAATACCTTTGATACGGTCCATTAACTGGCCACCTTGATTTTTATCAACAAGGGGGATGAGTCGATAACCGATTTCCAGACCGACAGGATCAATTGGGCTCAGATCGTCCCAGCTTAATTCACGCTGTTCGGTCGTTTGCTGTGAGGGTGGTTGTTGACTGTTGGCCGCCGCAATATCGGCAGCTTTTTGACGCTGTTGAATCAGCCAGGCACTACCAGCACCCACAGAGGCTAAAAATAAAAAAGGGATGTTCGGCATACCTGGGATTAACCCGATAATACCGATAATGCCCGAAGTAACAGCGAGCGTTTTCGGGTTTTTTAATAATTGCTGAACAATTTGTTCACCCATGTCTTGTTCTTTAGTGGACCGGGTGACAAGCAGACCTGCTGCTGATGCTAAGAGTAGGGAGGGTATTTGTGCTACCAGACCATCACCAATCGTTAGAAGGGTATAATTATGTGCGGCTTCTGCGAAGGTTAAGTCGTGTTGTACTACACCAATAATAAAGCCGCCGATTATGTTAATAAGCAGAATAAGAATACCTGCTACAGCATCGCCACGAACAAATTTGCTGGCACCATCCATCGAGCCATAAAAATCTGATTCTTGCATAATCTCTTCACGACGGGCCCGTGCTTCATCCTGATCAATAAGACCAGCATTAAGATCGGCATCGATAGCCATTTGTTTACCGGGCATTGAATCAAGCGTAAATCTGGCGCTGACTTCAGCGATACGTGTGGCGCCTTTTGTCACTACCACAAAGTTGATGATAACGAGAATGGAAAACACAACAAAACCAACGGTGTAGTTACCGCCAATAACGAATTCACCAAAAGCTTCGATGACATTACCCGCAGCGGCTGTGCCTGTATGACCCTCTAATAATACTATTCTGGTCGACGCAACGTTTAAAGCTAAACGTAATAAGGTGGCGATTAATAAGATACTGGGGAAAGAGGCAAAATGAAGTGGTTTGAGAACATAAATACTCGCCAGCATAATGACAAGTGATAAGGCGATATTAAAGGTGAATAATAAATCCAGCAAAAAAGCTGGTAATGGAATGATCACCATGGCAAGTAGCGCTACCAGGAGTAATGGTGCAGCTAAATTAACATTTAACATCGGCCTTAAACGGCCTAGAAGTTCACTATCCATTCGGTCTAATCTCGTTTTAATTCATCTGGTATTGGCAGCTCCTCCGTATTGAGTCGTGGCTTATTACCACCACGGTTATGATACCGTCGTAACTGGAAGACAAATGCCAACACCTGAGCTACTGCAATATATAGACCAGATGGGATTTCTTTTCCTAAATCAGTGCTGAAATAAATTGCTCTGGCTAACGCCGGAGCTGATAACGTAGGCACATCATTGGCATCGGCGACAGTGCGGATTTGTTGTGCCATTAAATCCGTTCCTTTGGCTACTACGTAAGGCGCGCCATCGCCAGTTTGGTTATAACGAAGTGCGATAGCATAATGGGTCGGATTAGTAATAATTACATCGGCGTCAGGGACTTCCTGCATCATACGGCTTTGAGAAAGTTCAACTTGTAAGCGACGAATCCGGCCTTTTACTTCAGGGTTGCCATCGGTTTCTTTGTTTTCATCTTTTAATTCTTGCTTGGTCATTTTTAATTGCCGGTTGTGATTCCAGTGTTGGAAAGGAACGTCAATTAATGCAATTAAAATTAAGCTTGATGAAATAGCAAGAAAAACCCAAAGCACAAGACTGCCTAAAGATGACATGGCAACATGGGCTTCCTGCATACCCAGTGTCAATAATTGGTCACTTAAACTCCATAAAACCAACACGGAAATGATGCCAACTAAAATAAATTTCCCTAAGGCTTTGGCAAGTTCAATGAGTCCTTGAGGACCAAAGATTCGTTTAAGACCTTTAATTGGATCGAGTCTTTCAAGCTTCACAGCCATAGCCTGAGCAGAAAAGTTCCAGCCCCCAATAGCCGCTGGAGCTACAAGTGCAGCGATCACTGTAATGGCTAAAAAGGCGCCGACATCAAATGAAATAGTTTCAATTGAATAGAGCATATGATGCATGATAGCGACAGGCTCGAAAATGTCTTTCCGGCTAAAGGTGAATGATTGAACCATTACATCAGCCACACTTTCAACAATATTGCCGCCTATAAACATCATTGCAACGGCACTGGCAATGAGCACAATAACCGTGGTGAACTCGCGTGATCGAGGTACCTGGCCTTTTTCCCTAGCGTCATTAAGCCGTTTTTCTGTCGGCTGTTCTGTCTTTTCCTGAGCTTGCTCTTCAGCCATTAGGTTGCACCAGTATTCCAATCATAGAGAGCATATATTCAGACATGTCCACCAGATGTGACGACGCTGCGGGTAAGTTAAATAGGATAATGACAAAGCCCAGTATAATGGTCATTGGAAAGCCAATAGAAAAAGGACTTATTTGGGGAGCGGCTCGCGATAAAATGCCAAAAGCGAGATTGACCATCATCAATGAACCAATAGCAGGTAAGGCAATAATGACGCTAGCCGCATACATCCAGCTGGCTTGGGAAACCACATCTCTGAAACTGTTAATGGGCAGTCCCTCAGTGCTTACCGGTAATGTGACGAAACTTTCTGCCAACACACGCAACAATATTAAATGACCATCAATACTTAAAAAAACCAAGGTGACAAAGACAAGATAAAACTGACTGATAACAGGAACAGTAACGCCATTTTGTGGGTCAACCATGGAGGCAAACCCCAATCCCATCTGCATGGCGATGACTTGTCCTGCAATAATAAAAGCATTAAACAATAGTTGCAGCATAAAACCCATACAAATTCCGATAAGGATTTGATGAGTTAAAATTAATAATCCGGCACTGCTCAAGGGTTCGACAGCAGGCGCCATATCAGGGATGGTCGGTATGATGACAATACTAATGGCAATGGCGATTAATAAACGACTTCGAATATTGACAAAATTACTGCTAAAAATAGGTGCAGCCATTAATAAAGCGGCGATGCGAAAAAACGGCCAGAGATAACTGCCTAATAAGCCGGTTATTTCTGCTGTGCTCAATATCATGATTAGCCGATTAGAAAAGGAATTTCTTGAAACAATTGCTGTGAATAATCCATCAGCATTCCTAGCATCCAAGGCCCAGCCAATACCAATACTAAGAGCGTGACAAGCAACTTGGGAATAAAACTCAACGTTTGTTCATTGATTGAAGTAGCAGCCTGAAACATACTGACCAACAGACCGATGACCAGGGCAGGAAGTAGAATGACGGCAATCAGCATGGTGATGATTTGCAAAGCCTGCTGCATGATGGATAAAACACTTTCAGGGGTCATAGCTACACATAAAAGCTTGAAGCAAGCGTTCCCATTAACAAAGCCCAGCCATCAATCAGCACAAATAGCATTAATTTGAAAGGTAGTGAAATCAGCATAGGGGATAGCATCATCATACCCATGGCCATTAACACGCTGGCGACCACTAAGTCGATGATCAAGAAAGGGATAAAAATTAAAAAACCAATTTGAAAAGCGGTTTTAAGTTCGCTGGTGACAAAAGCAGGCATTAATAAAGTGAAGGGCACGTCACTGGGTTCTGTTAATTCCACGCCGCCAATAATGTCGGCAAACAGTTGCAGGTCACTTTCCCGCGTTTGTGCAAGCATAAATTGTTTAAAGGGTTCTGAGGAACGCTCTAAGGCCGGTAACATTTCTATGTCGCCTTCAATATAAGGTTCAACGCCTGTTTGATATGCTTGCTGAAATACAGGGCTCATGATGAAAATGGTCAAAAAGAGCGATAAACCAATCAAGATCTGGTTTGAAGGTGTGGACTGTACGCCCATCGCTTGTCTTAATATGGCAAGTACAATGATAATGCGAGTGAATGAGGTCATCATCATCAAGGCTGCCGGCAACAAGGTGAGCGCTGTCATCACAGCCAGAATTTGCAAGGTGACGGTATAATTCTGGCTACCTTCCTCCCCCCCTGTGACCGTCACTGCCGGGATACCTGGTGCAGCCATGGCGAAGATAGGAAGCAATAATAATACGCTGAATATCAGGGAGCGCATCAGGGTTGTTCCTTTGTCAGGATGTTTTGTAATTGCTGTTTAAACGAGTGCTTTTCGTTATTCTTAGTAGGTGCAACTTTTTTATCTAATACGTGCAATGTTTGAATATGTTGAGAAGTAACGCCAACGAGTATTTGCTCGTCGCCAACCTCAAGTAAAACGGCGCGTTCACGCGGACCTAAGGGCATAGCAGCGAGGACCTTTATTGCACCGTTGGCACTATTGGAAAAACGGCCCGTTCTTTTAATTAGCCAGGCCAATCCTCCGATGATGCTGAGCACTAACATTAGCCCTACAACTGTAGTCAGCAAAGTGGTGCTGTTGAGGGGGGATTGAGCCAGTGTTGTTGTGGTTGACTCCTCTGCAGCCCAAACGGGGTTACACCAAAATATTAAAGTCAGCCAAAACGGTGAACGAGGGTAAAACATTAACGTAATTTCCGAATTCGTTCATCAGGACTGATCACATCAGTAAGCCGGATACCAAATTTATCATTGACCACCACGACTTCACCATGTGCTATCAAAGTATCATTAACCAGCACATCCATTGGTTCACCGGCTAGCCTGTCAAGTTCGATGACCGACCCTTGACTCAGTTGGAGAAGGTTACGGATACTGATTTTAGTCCGACCAATTTCCATAGAGATATCGACCGGTAACTCAAGGACCATATCCAGGTTGAGTTCTTTGCCATGCTTGGGTGATGCATCATCACTTAGTTTTTGAGTAGGCACAGGGTCTGCTTGATCATTAACAGTGCCTGCTTCAGCTGCACTTTGTTCTTCTAGTGCTGCTGCCCATGGGTCATCTTCTTTGCCGGCTGCTTCAGCATTAGTTTGTTCTTCAAGTGCAGCAGCCCATTCATCAGATTGAGCTTGATTTTCAGAGACAGGGGTTTCTTCACTCATGATTATTTACTCTTAATAAGTTGAAATTGAGAGACAATTTCTTTTGGATGTTCGATCAGTTCCATGATTTTCAACGCGGCTTTATTGTTATGTTCACCATAGGTCGCTCTGAAAAGAGGGATATCTTCAGCCATAACAGTGAATAGTTCGGGCATATTAATTGGAATGATGTCACCGGATTTTAATTCGACAATTTTATTCAGACTCATGGTTGTTTGAGCCAAGCTAGCTGACAGGTTGACGTCAGCTTGTAGTACCTCTTCACGCATTGCCTGTGGCCAACGGCCATCATTGTTGGCACGATCGCTTTGTAAGCCGGTATCTAATAACTCTCTGATGGGTTCAAGCATGGAATAAGGCAGTGTGATATGCAGTTCGCCGCTACCGCCTTCAAGTTCAATCGAAAAAGACGACACCACTACGACCTCACTTGGGCTGACAATATTAGCAAATTGTGGGTTAACTTCATGGTGAACAAATTCATAATCAATTTCAAGCACAGGCTGCCAAGCTTCTGCTAGATCCTCAAAACAAACATCTAGCACCATATTAATAATACGTAGCTCCGTGGGCGTGAACTCTCTACCCTCTATTCGCGCCTGAAAACGGCCCTCACCACCAAAATAGTTATCAAGAATAGTGAAGACGAGTTTGGGTTCAAAGACGATTAATCCGGTACCCCGTAAAGGGTTCATATGGATCATATTCAGACTGGTAGGGACAAACAAGGTATGAATATATTCTGAGAATTTCATAATCTGGACGGTACCAGACGAAATTTCTGCCGAACGGCGCAACATATTAAATAAGCTGATACGAAGTTGCCGGGCAAATCGTTCATTGACCATTTCGAGCGTTGGCATACGACCTCGAATAATACGATCCTCGTTACCGAAATCGTAAGGACGCGTGCCTTCAAATGTAGCTGCTTGTTCTGATTCGGTTTCGATAGCACCGCCATCCATACCATTGATTAGGGCATCAACTTCATCTTGTGAAAGTATATCGTGTACGGCCATAGTTATTGCATTATTAAACTAGTGAAATAAACGGCTTCGATCAAACTTGGGCTTTGCTCTTTTTTCAAAATAGTATTAATAGCCTCAAGTGTTTGTTGACGAAGTGCTTCAGTCCCTTCTCGTGTATTCAAAACGTCATAATTCTGACTAAAGAACAACAGCAAGAGGGTGTGTTGAATCGCGGGTGTATGCAATTCAAAGGCATCAATAGCCGATTGATCACGCGCCATGACTTTTAGCTTGATTTGCAAATAATTCACCACACTATCGCTTTGTGTAGCAAAGTTGACGATAAACGGCTTTTCCACCGCATGATAAATAGGCGCCTGCTTAACTGGCTCAATCTGTTGAGTCGTTTCAGCCTCACCATTAGACAACACAAAGAAAAGAGCGGCTGCTATACCTGATAGCACAATAATAGCCGCGATGATAAGGATTCGCTTTTTAGATTTTCCAGTGTTCTCGTCAACGAGTTCAATATCGTCTTTTGTTTCTGCCATAAGACATACCTTGAGTTGTTAGCATATTGGTAAGCAAATACTGTGCCTGCTATTGCAAAACAAAACTGGTGAAATAAACAGCATCGAGTGGTTTACTGCCCACCTGTTCTTTAAGTAGTGTGTTGAGGCTGGTAATTGCACTGCTTTGTAGGGCTTCTCTGCCTTCTATACTATTGACAGTGTCAAAACTTTGTTCTGCAAATAAACTGCGTAAGGCATCCTGAAGCATCGGTAAATTAGCTTTGGCATTAGCAATGGCTTGTTGGTTGTAGGCCATCAAGGCGACGCGAATCTGTAAGTAGCGAACTTGTTGCTGGCTTTGGTTTAAAAAATTAATGGTGAAAGGTTCATCAATGACAAAGTATATGGCTTTGGAAGGCTCTGTAGTATTATCATCTGCCAAAATTGGGAAACTGATCGCAGTTAGTATGATGAACAACAAGATCCGTAATTGATTGGGCATTACTTGATATACTCCTTTGGGTCGGTGGTTGAATTATGACAACCTTGCGCGTTGTATGAAAGAGGCGAACACTTTGCAAACTCATAAAGAACAGAAACAGCAAGCCAAGCAGGCTACCATTGTCGATAAATTACTAACACTACCGCAATATCTGATTCCGCACCATTTGCTTTCATTAGCAATGTATTACTTAACACGTTGCGAGATCAGATGGTTTAAAAATGCATTTATTCGTTTTATTATCAAGTTATATAAGGTAAACATCGAGGAAGCGGCGGATAAAAACATAACTAATTATCCGTGTTTTAATGCTTTTTTCACCCGTGAATTACGTGAAGGTGCCAGACCGATAGCAAAATCGGCCATTGTTTCACCTGTGGATGGCGCAATCAGTCAGATAGGGGCCATTAACCGTAGTCAGGTTATTCAAGCGAAAGGCCACCATTATAATGTGCTGGAATTACTCGGTGGTGATGACAATTTGGCTAGACATTTTGAACAAGGCCAATTTGCCACAATTTATTTATCGCCTAAAGATTACCATCGGATCCATATGCCGCTCACCGGAACATTGCAAAAAATGCGCTATATTCCAGGGAAGCTATTTTCAGTCAGTCCTCGCACAGCAAGAACGGTACCTAATTTATTTGCCCGGAATGAGCGTGTGGTTACGACTTTTGACACAGAATTTGGTCCAATGGTGATGGTATTGGTTGGTGCTATTTTTGTTGGCAGTATGGAAACAGTCTGGTCAGGTCAGGTAACGCCACCATATGGTAAAGCGATAGCACAATGGACGTATACCGGAAAAGAGGCCATTACTCTTAAAAAAGGCCAGGAAATGGGTCGTTTTAATATGGGCTCCACTGTCATTTTGCTGATGACAGAGCAGGCACCCAATTTCGATGAGATATTAGCCGAATTTGATGTTATGAAGCTGGGGCAAGCAATGACATAAGTTTTATGACACTTCTATAATTTACAACACTGTGAGTAATTTTATGCTCATAGGAGGTACTTCATGTCAGTCTCGAAATCCGGCGTCGATAACATAAACACTTCTTCGCAACCATCTTGGCATGCATTGTCACAGGATCAGGTTTTTGCATTCGTCAAAAGTAGTCAAGCTGGTTTGGATAGTGAAGAAGCAGCTAGACGGCTTGCTGTAAATGGTATCAATCAACTTACTACAGCTAAACCCAGGGGACCAGTCAAGCGTTTTCTTGCTCAGTGTCATAATGTTTTAATATATGTATTACTGGCTGCAGCGTTAACCACAGCTTTATTAGGGCATTGGATTGATACATTCGTCATTATTCTTGTTGTCTTGATTAATGCGATCATCGGGTTTTTACAAGAAGGCAAAGCGGAAAGTGCGCTGTTAGCAATAAAAAAAATGCTGTCATTACAGGCCTTGGTGTTGAGAGATGGCAGACGTATCAACCTCCCAGCCGAACAGTTAGTTGTGGGGGACATCGTTTTTTTACAGTCCGGCGACAAAGTCCCTGCAGATTTACGATTGTTATCAACTAAAAACCTGCAAGTGCAGGAAGCCAGCCTAACCGGCGAATCGTTGCCCGTTGAAAAAACAACTAATCCTGTTAATGAGGATACTGTTTTAGCTGATCGGACTACGATGGTTTTTTCCAGTACTTTAGTGGCTCAGGGTCAAGGCAAAGGTGTAGTGGTTGCGACAGCAAACGATACAGAAATTGGTCATATCAACACATTATTAGCCAATGTCGAAACGCTGGTAACACCACTGTTGAGACAAATTGCTGAATTCGGTCATGTTTTAACAAAATTTATCATTATCATTGCTGGTTTAACGCTATTATTTGGCGTATGGGTGCATGATAATAGTTGGTCAGAGATGTTTATAGCTGCGGTGGGCTTAGCTGTTGCAGCTATTCCTGAAGGCTTGCCGGCGATCATGACAATTACATTAGCCATAGGCGTTCAGCGAATGGTTAAACGTCAGGCTATTATTCGCTTGTTACCCGCAGTGGAAACATTAGGTGCTGTCACTGTTATCTGTAGTGATAAAACCGGCACTTTAACGCGAAATGAAATGACAGCAACGAATATTGTCACAGCTTCGGGTGGTATTGTTAATGTCACAGGCAAAGGATATGACCCACATGGTGAGTTTCTCTCATCCGATAAGACTGTGCAGTTTCAACAGCACCCCGTACTTACTGAACTACTACGTTCTGCCATTTTATGTAATGACGCCGTATTAAAAGAGCATGATGGTGGTTGGGTCACTCATGGCGATCCGACAGAGGCGGCATTGTTGACAGTGGGTATGAAAGCAGGTCTTAACTTAGGCGGAGAAGCTGATGTTTGGGCTCGTATCGATACGATTCCCTTTGAGTCTCAGCACCAGTTTATGGCAACACTGCATCACGATCATCAAGGGCATTTTATTGCTTACATTAAAGGTGCGCCAGAGCGTATTTTTGCTATGTGTGATTGGCAGCGAATGCGTGAGCAAGATAGCGCTTTTGATTCGTCCTATTGGCACAATCAAATGGACGAGTTAGCTAAGCGAGGACAACGTGTGCTTGCTATCGCATGTAAACCTTTTGATCAGCAGCTTTTTGATCTTAATTTTTCCGATGTTGAACATGGTTTATGTCTGCTTGGTTTGGTCGGTATGATTGACCCGCCACGTGAGGAAGCAACAGCAGCGATTAAAGAATGTCAGTCAGCAGGGATTAAGGTCAAAATGATCACCGGTGATCACGCTAAGACAGCGATGGCGATTGCTGGCGAAATCGGGATTGGACATAATAAAAGAGTGTTGACAGGTCAGCAGTTGGAAATAATGACAGATGCTGAATTAAGAACCTGCGTTAATGATGTTGATGTTTTTGCCCGATCAAGCCCTGAGCATAAATTACGGTTAGTTGTGGCATTACAGGCAAATGGTCATGTTGTTGCTATGACTGGGGATGGTGTCAATGATGCCCCTGCCTTAAAACGGGCTGATGTTGGCACTGCAATGGGCATAAATGGTACGGAAGTGGCTAAGGATGCGGCAGAAATGGTATTGGTAGACGACAACTTCGCTACCATTGTAGATGCCGTAGAAGAAGGCCGTACGGTCTATGACAATTTAAGAAAAGCGTTGTTATTTATTTTGCCTACTAATGGCGGTGAAGCTTTCATAATCATAACGGCTATTTTGCTGGGGCAAGTACTACCTATTACGCCGGTTCAAATTTTGTGGGTCAATATGATCACGGCTGTAACTTTAGCCTTAGCTTTAGCCTTTGAGCCACCCGAAAGAAACGTAATGAATAGACCCCCCAGAGATTCAAAAGAAGCCATCTTGACCCCGTTTTTTATTTGGCGGATTTTATTTGTGTCCGTTATTTTGCTGGTGGGCACATACGGTCTATTTAGTTGGCATCAGTTACAAGGTGTCAGTCTGGATTATGCGAGAACCGTAGCTGTTAACACTCTAGTCATGTTTGAAATTTTTTATTTATTCAATTCTCGTTATATTTTAGATCAGGTTTTAAATAAGCGCGGGCTTTTGGGTAATCAATACGTACTGTTGGCCAGTGGGATATTAGTGTTGTTTCAATTGGCCTTTACGTATTTGCCTGTCATGCAACAGTTATTTGCCACAACAGCATTGAGCATGCAAACATGGCTCCTTATCACGGCGGTGTCATCCAGTGTGTTTTTTTTAGTAGAGTTGGAAAAATACTTTGTTATGAGGTTGAAGCCGAGTTGAAGGTTGCTATATAGGGTGTGATCCCCGGTCTTAAAGTAAAAGAGCCGGAATTGTTTTTCCGGCTCTCTGACAGTGCGGTTTATTGTCGATTACGCCAAGCATGACAAGGGTCATCATGAATCTGGCTAACTTCTTCAGGTCCCCATGTACCCGCCGGGTATGTGTGAACAAAGTCTGTTTGTTGGGCCCATTTTTCAATGATAGGATCAACGACCTTCCACGCCAAGTCGACCTCATCGGCACGTAGGAACAGTGAGCGATCACCCATAATGGCATCTAGAATCAATGCCTCATAGGCATCTAGACGGTGTTTTGTATCTTCAGTTTCAACTGTTTCTAGATTTACAGTATGAGCTGTCAGCTCTAATCCAGGCTCTTTCGCTTGTAATTCGATGCGTAAGGTATTATCTGGCTGTAAACCCATTACTATCCAGTTAGCATGGCTATCGCCAATATCGGTATTTTTAAATAACTCTTGTGGCGGTTTTTTAAAGCGAATAGCAATGGTTGCTCTTGATTCCGGCATACATTTGCCAGTACGAAGGTAAAAGGGCACGCCTTTCCAACGCCAGTTATCAATATACACTTTCAAGGCTGCATAGGTTTCAGTGACGCTATTTTCAGGAGCGTCTTCTTCTTCTAGATAGCCTTTTATTTTTTCACCATTAACCTCACCGGCTGCATATTGGCCACGGAAGGCATGCGTATCGACTATATCATGAGTAATAGGGCGAATTGACTTCAAGACTTTTACTTTTTCATCACGCAAAGATTCGTCATCCAAGTCTGCCGGTGCTTCCATCGCAACCAATGTCATTACCTGCAATAAATGGCTTTGTATCATATCGCGTAAAGCACCGGAACCATCATAATAACCGGCTCGCCCAGCTACGCCTTGCTGTTCAGCATGAGTGATTTGTACGTGATCGATATAATTGTGGTTCCACAAAGGCTCAAGTAACAGGTTGGCGAAACGGAAGACAAAAATATTCTGGACAGTCCCTTTACCTAAATAATGATCGATACGGTAAGTTTGCTGTTCTGAGAAATTTTTACTGAGTACTTTTTCAAGCTCGGCCGCACTTTTTCTATCATAACCAAAGGGTTTTTCAACAACAAGATGGCGCCAACCATCTGTTTCTTTGTTTAGGCCCACAGCAGCAAGTTCGTCACCAACAGTGCCAAATAATGACGGGCTGATAGAAAGATAAAAGACAATATTGCTAGGGAAGCTCTGAGCAGGATCAGCAAGAAGCGTATTGAGTCTTTGATAAGAGGCGCTATCATTAAGATCACATTCAAAGTAACTGACTTTAGATAAAAAATCATCCAATGAGGATTGCTCGATATTATCTCTTGCAGCAGCAGATACATACTCTGTGACTTGACTATGCCAATCTGCTTTTTCCATCTCACGACGACCCATGCAGATAATACGTGTGTCATCTGTCAGTCTGCTTTCGATATTTAAATGATAAAGTGAAGGCAAAAGTTTCTTTTTAGCCAGATCACCGGTCGCACCGAAAATAATAATTGTACAGGGCTGCATTTTTTCTCCAATTATAAGCTGTGACTATATTCATGAACGTATATAATTACTTAATTGTACATTTATTAGGAGCAGAAGGTGCGAAAAATTCTATTTGCGAGTAGTGAAGTACACCCTTTGATGAAGTCAGGTGGTTTAGCGGATGTCTCTGCCAGTCTACCTATTGCATTGAAAGAACAAGGGCAGGATGTTCGGATTATTATGCCTGCTTACAGGCAGAGCCTTGCCGCCGTGAGCGATGCCGACGTCATAGCAAAAGTTAAAGTCGATGGTTATCACTCGCCAGTAACTATTTTGCAAACAACGTTATCAAGTAGCAATGTGCCATTATGGTTGGTGGATTCGCCGGATCATTTTGACCGTGCCGGTGGGCCTTATGGTAATGACGAGGGTGACTGGCAAGATAATGCTGCTCGTTTTGCACTGTTTTCACGTGTCATTGTTGAATTTGCGATGGATCGTGCTGATTTAGACTGGAAACCAGATTTGCTCCATTGTAATGATTGGCAAACTGGATTGGCCCCTGCCTTGCTGGCGGGCGAACTGCAACGACCTAAGATCATTTTTACTATCCATAACCTTGCTTATCAGGGCTTATTTTCGCGTGGTGCCTTTGAGCTTTTAGATCTTCCTGAAACCCTGTGGCATAGCGAAGGCATTGAGTTTTATGATTTATTGTCATTCATGAAAGGCGGTTTGGTCTATGCGGATCATGTTACGACCGTTAGTCCAACGTATGCTGAGGAAATTCGGCGTTATGAATTTGGATATGGGTTAGAGGGATTACTCAATCTGCGAGCCAAGCGAGGCGAGCTAACCGGCATCTTAAATGGTATTGATAATCAGGAATGGAACCCTGAAACAGACCCGTATATTGCAACACCTTATGCGACGAATACGATTAAAAATAAAGAACAAAACAAACAGGCATTGCAAAGACATTTTGCCCTGCCGGAAAAACAAAACACAGTGATTATGGGGGTTATCAGTCGATTGGTCTCTCAAAAAGGGGTCGATCTGATGCTCACTGCTATAACGAATTTATTGCAAGCAGGTGAAGCCATTCAACTTATTTGCCTTGGTAGTGGCGAGCATGGTTTTGAACAAGACTTACGCGTACTCCGTGCCCGGCACCCGGATAAGGTAGGGCTTCACCTCGGATATAGTGAGTCATTAGCTCATCGGATTGAAGCGGGAGCTGATGTCTTTTTAATGCCATCACGCTTTGAACCATGTGGTCTTAATCAACTCTATAGTTTGCGCTATGGTACTTTACCTATTGTAAGGAATACCGGCGGCTTAGCCGATTCAGTTGTTGATGCCAATGATGAGAATCGTCGTGCAGGAATAGCGACAGGGTTTAAGTTTGAGCAGAGTACTGCCAGGGCGTTGCAAGAAGCGATGGAACGCGCGATTACTTTGTTTCAACGACCAAGAGTGTGGCGGAAAATGATGATTACTGCGATGGAAGCAGACTATAGCTGGCAAAAAAGTGCCAAACGTTATATCCAGCTATATCATGAACTCTAAAGCCCGCCTTAATGGGCTTGTGCATTTTCTTCAATCGTCCGAAATGTTAAGTTGACGCGAGGCCTTCGTACCTTTTTAGTTTTCGGTAGACTATGTAGCCAATGAGTTTGTGTTGTTCCTGTCATCAGTAACAAACTACCGTGCTCCAGTATAACTGAGACAGTTTGTTTTGTTTGTTTGTGTTTGAAGGCAAATTTGCGCTGCGCACCTAAGCTTAATGACGCGATAGCACCATTTTTTTTCAGATCCTTTTCATTATCACTATGCCAAGCTATTCCTTCATCACCATTATGATAAAGATTGAGTAGGCAGGCATTGTAATTTTCACCCGTTTTCTGCTCAATGAATCGCTTTAGTTCTAATAAAGCGTGTGTCCATGGCAAAGCTGTTTTAGTGACGCTGGAATAACGATAGGAAAATGGCTTGTCTGCATACCATGCGACTTGGCGTTTGGTTACCACGGTCTTACCAAATAGGATTGCTTGATCATGTTGCCATTCTATTTCAGTTAATAACATGGCAAGGTAATGATCGGCAGTGGCTTGTGGTAGTACAGGGCCATAATAATGCACCATACCATCACATGGAATCAAAGAACTCAGTTCATTGTTATTGAAAGAATGAGGCATTGGTGACCTTGCTGATGCAATCGACTAATTTTCTGCCGAATCCGGCTTGTCATGATTAACATGTTTGACCACTTGTTGGGTAATAAGCATGATCAATAAGACAGCTAGGCCGAAAATGTACAGACCAATATGGACCTGGATACTGGCTAATGCCCCTAATTTTACGGTGACAATTAATACGGCCACGACCATGACATCCAGCATCGCCCAACGGCCATAATCGTGCATTAAATGTAATAATCTTTTTCTTCGTTCAGGATGTGTCGTGTTGGGATGGAGTAAATTAAAAAGTAATAATATTTTAACAATCGGTATTATCACGCTGAATAGGCTAATAATAATAGCAAGTAGCCAGTGACCTTCCTGCCAAAGCTGCTCTATTCCCGACAAAATGGAAAAAGAATGAGTAAAAAACATTAATTCTGTCAGTGTCATCATGGGGGTGACAAACCCGACTGCTAGTAGCAAGGAGGTGAATAGCAGTAACCAGCGTAAATAGAGTGGCGCAATAATCATAGGAATATGTATTAAACCTGCTCGTTACGATCTTTTTTGGCAATATAACGCGGTTTCTTTGTCGACTTGTTTTTGTGTTTTAACCGGTGTTTGCTTTGGGGCTCCAGCCCCGCCATTTTGACGACAGCCAGTTTGGTTTTTAGATGGTATTCAATGCGTTCCAATTGCTTTAAATCATGGTGCTCGACCAGATTAATAGCGATGCCTTGTTGTCCCGCACGACCTGTTCGGCCAATACGGTGTATATAAATATCACCACGATAAGGCAGATCATAATTAATGACATGGCTGACTGAGGGTAAATCTAAACCACGAGCAGCTAAATCGGTGGCTACCATTATTTTAATCTTACCCTGACGAAACTTTCGTGTTTTATCTCTGCGTTCAGCTTGGTTAAAATCACCATGCAATACTTGAGCTGATATATTTTGTGACTGTAACCATTGAGCGAGCTGTTCTGCCTGTTCTTTTTTATTACAGAAAACCAAAGCGCGTTCGCATTGTTGCTGATTAATACAGGCTAAAAGTAAGGCTTGCTTATGCTGGCGGTCATCGGCGAGATAGACAACCTGAGAAATAGTTTTAGCCTGACTATTAGCAGCATCTAACTGAATAACTTCGGCATCACGTAAGATTTCATTAGCAAAGGTATTTACACCTGTACCAGCGAGTGTGGCCGAGAACAGACATGCCTGGAAACCATGAGCAATGGTAGCCAGCAGTGATAAAACATCAGGGCCTTGTCCCATATCTAACATGCGATCAGCTTCATCAATAATCACCATCTCAATATCTGAGAGATCAAAGGACTCAGCTGAAACCAAACTTAATAATCGCCCTGGAGTGGCGATAATAATATCGCTGTCTTGCTGGATCAGCTCAACTTGTTTTCCAGGCGAAAAACCACCGGTCACAGTGACAGTTTTGGCGGTGATAGCAGAAGAAAATGCCTGTATGACATATTGAATTTGAAAAACCAACTCACGTGTTGGCGCCAAAATGAGACAGCGCGCTTGCGGGGCGTTGTTCGGTTCATCGATCAATTTTTGCAATATAGGTAACACGAAGGCGAGTGTTTTGCCGGTACCCGTTGCCGCGCCAGCAAGTATATCCTTACCTTCTAAAATCGATGGGATGGCAGCGTGCTGAATGGGGGTAGGGGTATGAAATTTTAGTTTTTCCAATGCGAATAATAATGCGTCATCGAGGAAAAAATCATCAAATGTTATTTTTGCTTCAGTCATGAGGTCGGATTATAGCGATTTTCAAAGAATTAGTTGGTTTAAATTCAACAGTTACGGAATGATTCATTGAGTATTGGCTTCATGTATGAGGCCTTATGTTAGGAATAAAGTACGGTTACGCTACCAGCAACCATAATTAAACAGGCAAAGAGTCGGCGCTGAATATGTTGTTCTTTAAATATCCGATAACCGAGAAAAACTTGTAACACCATGCTAAGTTGAAACAGAGCGAGAGAGTAGGCAATCAGCATTTTTGATAGCACAAGCATAGTCATATATTGCATTAGAAAAATCATTATGCCGAGATAAATTAAGCGTGTTATGTGACCTTTCGCTTGAGTCAGTTGTTGGTCAAAAGGTTGTTTAATCCAAAACTGGTGGCTAGCGACAGCCAGTGGTATACCAAATAAGCACCAAAAGAGTGTCGTGCTTAATGGGTCAGCCAATGTGACAGCCGTCTTTAAAGGCAGTGTGCCGATAGAAAATAGCAAAATGGATAAGAAACGATATTGTACGCCGCGATGTAGGAATAAATCAGACAATCTTGCTTGTTGCTTTTTTGTGTCTGGCGGGAAAAGGAGAAAACTGCCAAGGAGGATAATGGTAACGCCGGCAAAACCTTGTAGGCTTGGAATTTCGCCTAAGAATACTATGGCCAGTAGCATTGATATAACCACTTTGTAGGCATTAAGCGGACCAAAAACAGATAAGTCGGTCTGAGAAAGAGACATCACCAGAAACAATGTGCCCGCCATATCAAGAGCCGCTGCTGCCATCATAGCTGGCCAGAAATCAGCCGGTATTTGTTGAAAATTGACTAAAGGCAACAATGGTACAGATAGTAGACCAAGGACCAGATAAGAAGCCATTACGACAAAAAAAGGATGAAAGTGTTGATGTGTGAGTTGTTTTTGAAAAACATTAGCCATGGCTGAAAAGACAACCCGGGCAATAACAATGAATATTTCCAATGGCACTGAACCTACAATTAAAAATGGCTGGGAAGCGTGTGGTACAGCCAGATACTATTAAAAACGATAAGAATATTAGCATTAAACAGGTTATGTGACCGGCTATGCACAAGATTCACCTAGTTCTGGTGAGCAGGTACGATTTTTAAGTCATCATGCTATATTTTTCGATAGCGGTCATTTTGAGCTAGAGCATTATGTTTGGTTAAGATATCAATACGTTTTTAATGATGATGACCGAAAATTTGTTCTAAGTTTATTCTATAGCTAAATACGGGTTTTCGGAAATGGCTGACCAGGCATCATTTTTCTGTCTAAAATCTTGATAAGCATCGTAGATGCGTTTGAAGTCAGCATCTTTTTCAGCCTCTTCTTGTAAAGTTTTGATTGTTAATGCTTTTAAAGTCGCCACGACATCATCAGGAAAACGATGAATTTCAATGCCTTCTAGAGCCTGTAACTCTTCTAAGGCCGTCATGTTTTTTTGTTCCATTTCAGACAGCATGCGTAAGTTTTCTGCTTCTGCAGCATGCGTCACAATAGCCTGCAAATCAGCAGGAAGTGATGCCCATGCACGTTGATTGACAGTTAGTTCGAGCACCGTGCCTGGTTCATGCCAGCCGGGGTAGTAGTAATGTTTGGCGGCTCGGTATAAACCTAAGCGTTGATCATGAAAAGGACCAATCCATTCAGTGGCATCAATAGTATTACGTTCCAATGCGGTATAAACTTCGCTGCCTGCTAATAACACAGGATTACCACCGGCTTTGGCGAACACTTTGCCACCCAAACCTGGAATACGCATTTTTAATCCTTTAATATCGTCAAGCGAGTGAATTTCCTTATTGAACCATCCCCCCATTTGAACACCGGTATTGCCTAAAGGAAAAGGAATAACATGAAACGGTTGATAAACCTCGCGCCATAATTCCAGACCGCCACCGTCATAAAGCCAGGCATTCATACCGCGTGCCGTCATGCCAAAAGGCACCGTTGAGAAAAATTGTGCCTCAGGAACTTTTCCTGCCCAATAATAGGCACTGCCATGGCCCATCTCTACCGTGCCTTGTGATACGGCATCAAACGTTTGCAAAGGGGGAATGAGCTCGCCGCCAGCATAGACTTTAATATCAAGTCGGCCATTACTCATTGTTTTTATATTTTCAGCAAAACGTTCAGCTCCTTCTTGTAATACAGGAAAGCCCGGCGGCCATGTTGTAACCATTTTCCAACGAAATTGTTGTTGTGGCTCAGCGCTACTGCTACTCGCGGTATTATCAGCAGCAGGTCCGCAGGCTGATAATGTCAAGAGTGCAATAATGGCGAAGATATAACGGAATAGTGATTGTGGCATGGTTAGTTCCTATCTTAAATTCGTTCCAGTTTGGCATAGGTAAGGACTAACCATTTACTGCCAGCATGTTTAAAGTTAACTTGTATTCGGCTGTGTTTACCAGCTCCTTCGGTATCAACAACAGTACCAGGGCCGAACTTTTGGTGGAGAACGTGTTCGCCGGGCATAAAGCCTGTTTCATTTGTTGTTACCGTTGCTTGTGTCTGAGTGTTGGCAGCTGCAAATCCGCGATTGATAACCGTACGCCGTGCACGTACTTCCTCAACACATTCAGCAGGTATTTCGCTTAGAAAACGGGATGGGGTTGGCGACATTTCCTGACCATAAAGGAAACGTGATTCAGTCTGTAGCAGATATAAAACTTGGCGAGCCCGTGTCATGCCGACATAACAAAGTCGCCGTTCTTCTGCTAAGCGGGTTGGATCATCGCTGCTTTTTTGTCCCGGAAATAGCCCTTCTTCCATGCCGATCATAAATACAACGGGGAACTCTAAACCTTTGGCTGAGTGCAGTGTCATCAATTGCACGCAATCTTCCCATTTACCAGCCTGGTTTTCACCGGCTTCAAGTGCTGCATGGGCTAAAAAAGCATCCAACAGGGGCATGTCTTTAGTTTCTTCTGTGTGCTGATATTGCCGAGTCGCATTAATTAATTCGTCAAGGTTTTCAATTCTGCTTTGACCTTTTTCTGATTTATCTTTGCCGTGGTGGGCGCGGAGACCGCTTTCATCAATCACGAGCGAACACAGTTCGTTTAAAGGCATGTCAACTTCAGGTGTCATTGAATCGATCAGGTTTAAAAAGGCAGTCAGAGCATTGTTAGCGCGTGCGGTAAAAAATTTACTTTTAATTAGATCGATACAACTCTGCCATAGGGTAACGTTTTGTTCTCTGGCATAGTGACGTAGTTGTGTCAGCGTCGACATGCCAATACCGCGGGTCGGTGTATTTACGATACGTTCAAAAGCGGCGTCATCATTACGGTTAGCTATCAATCGCAAATAGCTCAATACATCTTTGATTTCAGCACGTTCAAAAAAGCGTAGCCCGCCATAAACCCGATAGGGCATATTGGCTTGTAATAAAGCTTCTTCAATGACGCGCGACTGAGCATTAGAACGGTAAAGCACAGCATTATCAGCACGGTTACCGCCATTCTCAACCCAAATTTTAATTTGCTCTACTAAATAACTGGCTTCATCACGTTCGTTAAATGCCGTATAAAGTTGGATAGGCTTACCTTCCTCACCTTCTGTCCATAACTCTTTGCCAAGCCGCTCCGTATTGTTGGCTATTACAGCATTGGCTGCGGCAAGAATGTGGCCAGTGGAACGGTAGTTTTGTTCAAGTCTGATCGTTGCTGCTTCTGGGTAGTCCTGATGAAACTTCTGGATATTTTCAATGCGGGCTCCTCGCCAGCCGTATATTGATTGATCATCATCACCAACAATAAACAAATCACCTGTTCCACCGGCTAATAGCCGTAACCAGGCATATTGAATGGTGTTGGTATCTTGAAATTCATCAACCAGAATTTGTTGAAATCGTTGTTGGTAGTTGGCAAGAATGTCTGGACGTTTTAACCATAGCTCATGACTGCGAAGCAGAATCTCACCGAAATCAACCACACCCGCACGCTGGCAAGCTTGTTCATAAGCTTGATAAATTTCCAGCATTTTTTGTGAATAAGGATCATGGCCAGGCTGAATATGCTTTGCACGTAAACCTTCATCTTTTTGCGCATTGATATACCATTGCGCTTGCTTGGCTGGCCATTGTGCTTCATCAAGTTCCATTGAACGAATTAAGCGTTTCAACATTCGCTGTTGATCATCACTGTCAAGAATTTGGAAACTCTGAGGCAGATCGGCGTCTTTCCAGTGTGCCCGTAATAGCCGATGGCCAAGCCCATGGAACGTTCCTACCCACATACCGCCGATTGGGTAACCCAGCATATCTTCAATACGACCACGCATTTCGGATGCAGCTTTATTTGTAAAAGTAACGGCGAGAATATTATAGGGAGAGAGCGCTTCAGCTTGTATTAACCAAGCAATACGGTGGACAAGAACGCGTGTTTTGCCACTACCAGCACCAGCAAGAATACGGGCATGGCCTAAAGCTGCAGCAACAGCGTCGCGTTGAGGTTTATTCAGATCGTTAAGAAGTTCAGAAACATCCATTAGCGATTATCAGTGGGGTTTAAAATCAAAACCGTGCTGCCAGATATTATCCAGCAACACGGATTGTTACAACACAAAAGCACCTTATCTGTTTGCTGGCAACTTCTGTATGTGGCGAGTTTTTATCAAACAGACGTACTGTTCGAGTTAGATATTACTATCAATAAAAGCCGCTAATTGGGATTTGGTTAAAGCACCTACTTTTGTTGCTTCAACTTCACCACCTTTAAATAGCATTAAAGTTGGGATGCCACGGATACCATAACGAGGTGGTGTGTCTGCATTTTCATCAATATTGAGCTTGCAGACTGTTAATTTACCTGCGTATTCCGCACCAATTTCTTCTAAAATAGGGGCGATCATTTTACAAGGACCGCACCATTCAGCCCAGTAATCAACCAATACAGGTAATTCAGATTGCAAAACGACGCTTTCAAAATCGTTGTCAGTCACGCTGGTGACATTTTCACTCATGTTTTTTCTCCAGTGGTATATAAGCTATCAGGAGGCTATACTCATTACCTCCAATAGAAAGACATTTTTTCCTATCACAGAAGGTAATGCAAGTATTTATATGAGTACACATCTAACACAGCAGGCTTTTTCGTCACTTGATTTACACGAATCATTGCAGAATGGCCTACGTGATGCGGGTTTCGAATTTTGTACACCAATTCAACAACAGTCATTAGCATTTTTGCTGGCTGGAAGAGATGTTGCCGGTCAGGCGCAAACAGGTACCGGTAAAACCATCGCTTTTTTACTCGCTACATTTCAGCGTTTACTGCTGGATGAACCTTTTGAAAATTGGAATGGTAAGCAACCGCGTGCTTTTATTTTGGCACCCACACGTGAGTTGGCGATTCAAATTGCCAAAGATGCTGAGTTATTAAATAGCCATGCTGGGTTAAGAATAGCAATTGCTCATGGTGGTAAAGATTACGAGAAACAGCAAAATATCATCGCTAAAGGGGTTGATGTTCTGATAGGGACGCCAGGCAGGTTGCTCGATTATCACAAGCAAGGTGTGTTCAACCTTAAACAGGTTCAAGTGCTTGTACTCGATGAGGCTGACCGCATGTTTGATCTCGGATTTATCAAGGACATTCGTTATTTTCTACGGCGTTTACCAAAACCTGGTGACCGTTTAAGCATGCTGTTTTCTGCCACGATGAGTTATCGTGTTATCGAGCTGGCCTATGAACACATGAATAACCCGGAAAAAGTTCAGGTAACACCTGAAAAAGTGTCCAGTGATCGTATAGAAGAAAGAGTCTATTACCCTGCGAACGAGGAAAAAATACCATTATTATTAGCATTGATTAAACGACTGCAACCCTTGCGTAGCATTATATTTGTTAATACTAAACATGCAGCGGATAAAGTGTGGGGGTTTCTGGAAGGTAATGGGTATAAGGCAGCATTATTATCTGGAGATGTACCACAAAAAAAGCGGGAACGATTATTAAACCATTTTCAAAATGGCGAATATGCTTTTTTGGTCGCAACAGATGTCGCTGCCAGAGGATTACACATTCCTGAAGTTAGTCATATATTTAATTATGATTTACCTCAGGATAGTGAAGATTATGTGCACCGTATTGGTCGAACGGCCAGAGCAGGTGCCAGTGGTATTGCTATTAGCTTTGCTTGTGAGGAGTTTGTGTTTTCCTTACCTGATATTGAGGCTTATATAAAACACAAGTTGCCTGTTTCGAAAGCCACTGAAGAGCAATTGGTGGAACCACAACCAGCCAAAAAACCGGAAAAGCGTCGCCCACAAACAAAAAAACAAACGTCAAACAAAAGGCATAATGGCACAAAAAGGAGAGGGGCTAAAAGGCCGGAGAAAAGTAAGAAGAGTGAATAACGTTAAAAATGCAAATTAATGGCTCCGCAAGTAGTTTATCGATTTATGTACCACAAGGACATGAACACTCACCTCATCGTCCAAACTATTTGCCGTCGAGTGTCGACGAGCGGAGTCTTACGGGTAATTCCAGCAACGTAGAGTTATTACCTGCTGTTCAAACACGTGCTTCCTATCAAGCAGAGTTGCAGGCGTATCGCCAGCAAAGCGAACAACAAGCACGTTTTGTGCGCTTATTTGCCCAGGAAGATTCAGCCACCAATAGCTATAATAATGCCTTGCCAGCAATACAGGCTTTATCACCCCCGTATGGTATTGCACAGTACCTTCAAATAGCCAATATTGACCTCTCTCAACCCCAGCAAAGGTTATTTGATGAAACTGCTTAGTGTCACCTTAGTTTTGAGCTTGATGCTGACAGCCTGTAGCACCATCCCAACTTCACATCATATGGATGCAGCAAACTTGGGTTCGGCAGGTGTGTCACGTCTTGCTAAAAGCGATATTGATGAGGTGGTTGAACTACATCAACAAGCTGTTATGCAGGATTTGAAAACGTTTATGATCAAGTTATACAAACGTAATCCTAACCAGCGTTTTGATAAAAACAAGCGAAGCTTGAAAGAGAGTGTTGACCTTGTATTTGAGCGCCCATATACCTATGGTTACTCGCATTGGGAAGACATGGCAGGGACGGATATTGTTCGTTTGGCTCTTGATGCCGATTATCATGTCAATGACCGGGTGTTAACCTTGATTGTTGGTCTGCGTAAAATGTTGATGGCATCCTATAATAACCATACCGAGTTTTTTTATGTAACCAGTATTGATGAACAAAAGCTATATAACAGCGCACGAAATATTGAAATTGCTGCCTGGTTGTTAGCAGAAAAGCGTGATAAAAAAGGTCGTTTATTAATGCTCAGTGATAGTACTGAGAAGGAAAACCGGAATTTAAGTTTTCAACGCTTAATCGGTCGGATGATTGCTACGCAAGATAACCTGGCAACCATTGTGTCGTATAAGAGTGGACGACTTATTAAAACAGTGGTTGTAAAAGCAGCATCAATGGCATTTTTGCCGATATAACTTGTGCCAATAGAGGAATGAGCTATGTATCAGCGTGTAGCACTTGTAAGTTTAATAGTATTGCTCTCAGCGTGCTCTGAACAAACAGACAATGATGGGGGTCACGTTTGGCAAGAACAGACAGAGATGCTTGATAAAGCAGGACAGGTCGAACAATTAATCGGCGATGCTGCCGTAGAACAGCGGCAACACATTGAAGAGGCTAGCCAGTAATTATCGAGTCAATTTGGGATTGGCAAAACGATGACCGGCAGCTTGCTGCATAAACAGGTTCTTCAGCAATGAACTTTTATTGACCAACTGAAAACTACATTGGCGAGCCATGCGGAGTGGTGGCTGTTGGTGGCCAAAAACACGTTTAAATAGATCCATGGTCAGTTGAATGGTCAAATTGTCGCCTTTACGCTGTCGTTGATATTTGTTGAGCGTGTGTAAACTGTCTATGCGGCGGCCTTTTTGTTTAGCTTGTAAAATAATTTCTGCCAGTGTTGCTGCATCGAGCAAACCGATATTAACGCCCTGACCTGCCAAAGGGTGAATGGTGTGAGCAGCATCGCCGACCAGAGCAAAACCTTCAGTGACATATTGCTGCGCATGACGCAGTGTGAGTGGGAAAGCAGCGCGAGTACTGATGGCCGTTATGTCTCCGAGCTGATGTTGAAAAGCATTGGCTAATTCTACTTGGAATGCTGTGTCATCGAGTGAGGTGAGTTCTTCAGCACGCGACTGGGTATTGGACCAGACGATGGAACACTGGTTGGGATCTGCTAATGGCAGAAAGGCGAGGGGGCCATCTGTCAGAAAACGTTGTCGAGCGGTATTGTTGTGTGGATTTTCAGTGGTTACTGTGCAGACAATGCCACTTTGCTGATAGTCCCAGCCCTTGCTTTTAATACCAGCCCAGTCACGTAAAGGAGAGCGAGCACCATCTGCGCCAACAATCAAATCAGCAGTAATAATCCGGCCACTTTCAAGCTGCAAAGTATGTTCTGTCATAGAGACAGGTTTTTCTGGACATAAAAAATCGATATTTTGCTTTTGTTGAACTGCCTGTAAACAGGCTTGTTGTAAATGGCGATTTTCAACAATATGACCTAAATAGGCTTCACCAATATCGGCGCTAGTAAAATGTATTTCACTATCCAGTGTTTCCCAAACCCGCATATCGCTGAAGTGACCAATGCGGCCATCAATAAGTTGTTGCCATATACCAAGATTGTCTAATAGCTGTTCGCTGGCCTGATTAAGTGCACAGACACGTAAATCAATAGGATCAGTCTCTGACAGTGGTTTAATCGGATAGGCTTCGATAAGGGCAATTGATAATGATGGCTCATGGCTTAAGGCAACGGCTAAGCTGGCGCCCACCATGCCGGCACCAACAATGATGACATCATATTGGTGATTCACAAGGCGATACCTCTCGCTAGACGCGATTGCTTATTGTTAAGGCCCATACTATTTTGCGCGAGACAATGTTTTATCGGCGGCAGTATATCCAGTAAGGAGAGGCCAGCACTACGCATATGACCTAATAGTGGATTAGCGTTGCTGAATAGACGCACAAGTGTGTCGGTCGAAGTAATGACGCTGTCCTGGACGGGCGATTGCCATTGCTGATAATCATGTAATAACCTGGCGTCACCACAGTCTTGGTAGTCAGCACATAATAAGTCAGCCAATGCAGCCACATCACGCAGACCTAAATTAAAACCTTGTCCTGCAATGGGGTGTAAGCTGTGGGCAGCATTCCCTATGAAGACGATACGTTGCTGTATAGGTTGATCAGTCTGCGTTAGTTTTAGTGGATAGCTGCTGCGTTTACCGACGTGGGTAAACTGACCAAGTCGATAACCGAACTGGCTTTGTAGTTCAGTGAGAAAATCATGATCAGACATTTGCAAAATCGTTTGCTCTGTTCCTGTTTTAACTGTCCACACTAAACTGGATCGGTTCTCAGACATTGGTAATAAAGCGATAGGTCCGTGTTCGGTAAAACGTTCAAATGCTTTGCCTTGGTGGGCGCGAGACGTTGATACATTGCCAGTGATAGCTGTTTGGTGATACTCGGATTCCGTAACACTCAAACCGAGTAAGTTACGAATGGTTGACTGAGCACCATCTGCGGCAACCAATAACCGACAAGTTAGCTGGCGGCCGTCATTTAAGGTCAAGGTGACGGACTCTGGTTTTTGTACCAATGATTCAACACTGGCTGGGCAAATTAAATTGAGATTTGTCTGTTGTTGTAGCGCCTGATTTAAGCTTTGACCCATGGCTCGGGCGAGGATAACCTGACCCAAAGCCGGGACTTTTTCTTGACTCGCTGATAATCGGGTAGCGCCAAAATGGCCGCGGTCAGATATATGTATCGAGTCAATTGCGGTGCTATAGGATTTCAGTTGCGACCATAGGCCCATTGTTTCAAAAATGCGTTGTGAGCCATAGGAAAGAGCAATACCACGATCATCATAACTGGGCTGTTGATCCGTTTTTATACTGAAGGCTTCAATCAAGGCAATATCAAATTGACGGTTTTTTAATGCGAATGCCAAACTGCCGCCGACCATGCCGCCACCAACAATGATTACATCGTAGATGCGACTTGAGCTCATACTAATGTTTGGCCTTTGCCATTAAGGCTTCAATGTCATTAATTTCTTTAGGTGCTGCCGCTGACAGGACTTCATAACCTGTCTTGGTAACCAGTACATCATCTTCGATGCGGATACCGGTAAAATGCCATTTTGAATCAATACTTTCAGGGTCACGAATATATAAGCCAGGTTCAACGGTAAGTACCATGCCCGGTTCTAATACCCGCCATTCACCACCGACCTTATAATCACCTACATCGTGTACATCCATTCCCAACCAATGACCGGTTCGGTGCATATAAAACTCACGGTATTTATCTTCTTCGATAAGTGTTTCAAGCTCACCTTTTAACAGTCCAAGCTCTAGTAAGCCCTCGGTCAACACACGAACAGCGGCTTCATGTGGCTGATTCCAATGATTGCCAGGTTTGACCTCTTCAATAGCCGCTTTTTGGGCATCAAGGACGATGGAGTATAAGGCGCGCTGGCTGGTGGTGAACTTACCGTTGACAGGAAAAGTACGCGTGATATCAGCTGCGTAATAGTCATACTCAGCACCGGCATCAATAAGTAGTAAGTCGTTATTTTTGAGCTTGTGCTTATTTTCTATGTAATGCAGGATACACCCATTCTCACCGCCACCAACAATGGAAGGATACGCTGGGGATGGACAGTCGTTGTGCATAAACTGGTGAATGATCTCTGCTTCAACCTGGTATTCCCATTTGCCCGGTCGGGTAAATTCCATGGCGCGAATATGTGCATTGGCAGAAATTTCTGCGGCCCGCCGCATGTTTTTTATTTCACTACTACTTTTAAATAAGCGCAGCTCATTTAAGCAGTGATCAAGCTCGATAATTTCGGTAGGTGAATGCTTACCTTGTCTTGTCGCGCTGCGTAAGTGGTTTAACCAACCGACCATACGGTTATCAAACGCGGGAAAATTTCCCATGGTGTAGTAGACTTTTTCACGACCTTCCAGCAGTCCTGGTAAAATATCATCGAGATCAGTAATAGGATATGAGTCATCAGCGCCAAAATGGTCGACGGCACCTTCCTGACCGGCACGATAGCCATCCCAGATTTCTTTTTCCAGGTCGCGTTCACGACAGAATAGTAAATACTCGCCATGGAGCCTTTCAGGCACAAGTACGATGACAGATTCAGGTTCATCAAATCCGCTCAAGTAGTGGAAGTTACTATCACTTCGATAAGGATAATCAACATCACGGTTTCGCGTGGCAACTGGCGCATTAGGCAAGACGGCAATACTGTCGGGGCCCATAATGTCCATGAGACGTCTACGTCTGCGTGCAAATTCTTTTTTGTTCATAATTTTTTAGTTAGTGTTCGATAGGTGTATCCGACTCGTCAAGAGGCTGCAATTCACCATAAAGTAAAAACAGCCCCATTCTCAAGTATTCGACAAGTTCTTCGAAATTGGTTTCATCATTATTATCCGTTTCATCAACATCAGCGCTGATCTGACTAATTTTGATGACATCTTCGATGTATTCATGACTATCGGAGGATAGCTCGGTTTTATCGGTGAGGCCTGATGCACCTAATCCATAGATGAGTCCTTGGCACCAATCAGACATGGCAGAAAGCCGTGAGGATAAAGGTGCTTGATCTTCCGGCAACGCGAGTTGGAAATTAAAATCGAGGCTGTTAAGAGCTTGTACGGTTTCATCAAACAGATACATTAAATCGTGGACTTCTTTATCATTTGGCGCAAAGTCATCAAATAAATTTTTGTGCCAAGTTGACCGGTTTGCTTGTGAATTGAGACATAAAAGACCGCATAAGGCACCTTGTAATTCAGCTGTATTTGCAGGGCCATCACCGGTGTTATTCTCAGCAGATAGCGATGGAAAATATAATTCTGACATTATGATAGAACTCAAAGTTAAATAAAGATATTATGACAATTGTTGACCGAGTTGGCAGCGCAAGTCTATAGTTGTGCCTTAATTATTGTACAGCCTAAGAATGTATAGAATGGAAAAAGATGATCTGCAACAACTAGAACAGCAAGTGGATGATTTATTAAGAATGAGTCGTCGTATGCGTGAAGAAAACAGATTATTGAAAGCACAGCAGACGGCATGGGTTGCAGAAAGGGCAAAACTAGTCGAGAAGACTGAATTGGCAAGGAACCGTATCGACAAAATGATGAACCGTCTGAAAGAGTTGGATGAACAATTATGAGTTCGCCTGTTGTTGTAAAGATATTGGGTAAGGAATACCAGATAGCCTGCCCAGAAGAAGATAAACCGGCATTAATGGCATCGGCACAACTGCTCAGTGACAATATGGAAAAAATTCGCTCTTCAGGTAAAGTAGTGGGATTAGACCGTATTGCTGTGATGGCGGCATTAAATATTGCGCATGAATTGATCAACATCAAGGATGATGAGGGCCAGGATAGCCGAGAAACCAGCCGTAAACTTTCATTGCTGAAAGAGAAAGTTAGCGCTTTTTTAGAAGAAGATCGTCAACTCGAGTTATAAAAAATCAGTACGAAACTTTCTAAAAAGCGTATGATCTGAGTTGACCCTGCGGTGTTCGAGAGCGACCAGTGTGTCTTGAGCCGATAAGTAATATACTAGGAAGCCAACAGTTGAGGCGGCGTGCAGGCCCACAAGATGGGAAGCCCAAACCTTCAACTAAGGTGTCCACTTGAATCGAATGGTTCAAGAACCCAGTACGCATCGGCACTGTGGGGCTTTTCCTGACCTAGCCAGATAGGCTGATTTCATTCCGGCCATATGCCATATCTATTAAGAGAGCAAGCACAAGGTAACAACATGATGTTACGTCACTTTTTTATGCTGTTTGTGTTGTTTGGTGCTATTCCCTTGCACGTGAATGCGGCCTCTGATTCTAACCATGATAATGCGCGTGTTAAAGCCATTTTAAATGAAGTTGATGATATGTGGCGCGGGCGCTCTTCTTATGCCGTGACTACCATGGAAGTCAAAACCGAGCATTACCAGCGCACGATGAAAATGGAAGGCTGGTCAAAAGGTAAAGAACACACCTTGTTCAGAATCATTGAGCCTTTACGGGAAAAAGGCACAGCGACACTTAAGTCTGGGCAGCATATCTATACCTACTTACCCAAGACAGATCGGACTATTAAGCTGACCAGTGGCATGATGATGGGATCATGGATGGGTAGTCATTTAACGAATGATGATTTGGTTAAAGAAGCCAGGCTGGAAGAAGATTACACGGCTGAGATTAGTTTTGAAGGTGATCGAGATGGCAACAATATCATTGAGTTTACCTTGATTCCTAAACTGGATGCCGCCGTTGTCTGGGGCAAATTAGAATTGATTATCGAAGCTGACAGTCATATCCCTGTGGTTGAATATTACTACGATGAAGACATGATGCTGGCAAGGACCATTGAGTTTAGTGATATTCAACTTTTAGGCGGTCGCGAGCGACCAGCAGTTTTAACAGTGCTCCCTGCCGATAAACCAGAAGAATATACCAAGTTTGTTTATGAAAAATTATCTTTAAACCTTGATTTAAAAGATAGTTTATTTTCGCTTGCCAGTTTGAAAAGGCGTTAGCTTTTTCCTCTATCATAATGCAGTTATTCACTCTCGCAAGCAGGAATGTTTACCGCAACCGACATCGAAGTATTGTTACCACACTGGCAATGGCCTTTGCCTGCGCCATGATGATTGTATTTTCAGCCTTAATGGAAGGATTTGCAATTGGCAGTGAACGCAATGTGGTATCGATGAACACGGGTGATATTCAAATTCATTTGCCCGGATATCGTGATGATCCTGATATTTATAGCTTGATTGATAATGCCAGCGAGTTAACACAACAACTTTCACAATCTGGCTTTTATGCCACTGAACGCTTATTTGCATTTGGATTGATGGCAAGTGATGAGAGCTCATCCGGTGTGCAGTTACGAGGCGTGGACTTAGTCACTGAGCCAACAGTGACCGATATTGACCAACACGTTATGACTGGCCAGTGGCTAGCAGCTGAACAGCCAAAAGGTATAGTAATAGGCAAAAAAATGTCCAAATTGCTGGATGTGGACTTAGGCGATGAACTGATTTTTGTTGGGCAAACGGCCGATGGTTACATGGCCAATGATAGTTTTCATATTCTCGGTATTTTAAAGTCGATATCTGCAGCCATTGATACTGGCGGTGTCTTTATGAGCAATCACAGCTTACGCGAGCTCATAGCACTACCTGAGGGCGCCCATGAAATTGTGTTGATGCGTAGAGATCGCAGTCATGATCTAGACATGGAAACAGCAGCGGTACAGCAGCAAGTCGGCGATAAGCTTGAAGTGATGAACTGGCAAAAACTGATGCCAATCGTTAATCGCTTTTTAGAAACGGCTGATATTCAAATCTTTATCATGATGATTTTTACCTATATCGCTGTCGGTTCAGTGGTGTTAAATGCCATGTTGATGAGCGTATTTGAACGTATCCATGAGTTTGGCATTATGAAAGCAATTGGCGTTAAGCCATTGCAATTGGTGAGTTTGATTTATGCCGAAATGTTGATTCAGGTATTTTTAGCCGTGATATTAGCAGTGATAGTTGGCAGTAGCTTGTCTTGGTATCTTCAGCAACATGGTATCGACATGTCGTCATTAGCTGATGGTATTTCATTCGCTGGCGTTGCTTTTGACCCAGTCTGGCATGCAGCGCTGACAATGGACTCACTGCTAGTTCCTTCTTTTTTTCTAGTTGTTATTTCAGCTTTGGCCGTGTTGTATCCGGCTATGAAAGTAGCTGTTATTAAACCGTTAGATGCGATCCATCACCAATGAAACTTAATACTCTGGCATGGCGTAACCTTTGGCGACACAAACGTCGTACTCTCATTACAGCTTCATCCATTGCCTTTGGTGTTTTGCTGGCTGTGACGTTCACCGGTGCAGGCGATTACTTTTACACGCGAATGATTGATGCCGGTGCCAAGATGGGGATGGGCCATATTACCGTTGCGGCACCAGACTATAATCGCGCGCCAAGCAGCAAAAAGTTTTTAACCAATGCCCCACAATTAAAACAGACGCTGCTAGCTAACCCTGACGTGGTTTCAGTTGTCGCTAGAATTCAAGGTCAGGCGATGTTTGCCAGTGCAGCTAAAAGTGTTGGTGGTACTTTCATTGCGATCAATCCAACAGACGAGACGAGCCAAAACAATTTATTCATCCAGTCATTGGTTGAAGGTGACATGCTTGATGATATGTCAGGCAGAGGCATTGTGATTGGTGTTGATTTGGCTCGCAAGTTGAAAGTAGGGTTGGGCAAGAAATTGGTGTATACGACAACCGATGCCCACGGAGAAATTGTCAGTGCCATTGCAAGGGTTAAAGGCCTGTTTCGAACAGGGGTTTCAGAAGTTGATGGTGGCCTGGCCTTATTACCGCTCACTAGTGCTCAAAAAGTATTGGGCTATAATTCAGATGAAGTCAGCTTTATTGCTGTCAGTCTGGCTGATCAACGTATCAGTCACGAGTTCAGAGACAGACTACAGGCACAAGCTAGTTTTAGCGAAGTTGAAGTACTTAATTGGCAGCAAACGCAACCCGATTTGGCAGGTATGATTGCAGTTGATAAAAGTAGTAACCGAATTAGCCAATTACTTATTGCCTTACTCATTTCAGCGGGCATTCTAAACACCATGTTAATGAGTGTCTTAGAACGTGTACGAGAGTTTGGGGTGATGATGGCGCTGGGCATGTCGCCACGCAATTTATTTGGTTTAGTGATGTTAGAATCATTCTGGTTAGCCGTAATAGGCCTGATTATCGGTGTCATCATCACTATCCCCTGGTATTGGTTTATGACTGAAACCGGGCTCGACTTGTCGGGTGCCTATGGCGATGATTTTAGTTTTGGTGGTGTACTGATTGATCCTGTTTTCAAAATTCGCCTGTTTCAAGAAAGCATTATTGCTATTTTAATTGGCCTGTTTAGTTTAGCTTTGTTGTCCGGTGCATATCCCGCTTGGCGAGCAGGGCGTATTCCGCCTGTCGAGAGTATTAAAGCCTTATGAGTAGTATTGTCGAATTACGTAACTTACATAAACATTACCAGCAGGGTGAGTTGGAAGTTAAAGCAGTTGATGGTGTTTCACTGACGATTGAAAAAGGTGACTTTGCCGCCTTATGCGGTCCATCAGGATCAGGTAAGACCAGTATTCTTAATCTGATAGGTGGGTTAGATTCAGTGACATCGGGTCAGGTAATTTTAGAAGGCACTGACTTAGCTGAACTCGATAATAGTGAATTGGCTGAAATTCGTAAGAATAGAATTGGTTTTGTTTTCCAATCTTATAATTTGGTTCCGGTCATGACCGCTTATGAAAATGCCGCTTTTGTATTAGATTTACAAGGCGTTGATAGCAAAGTGAGTCGCGAAAAAGTGATGCAGACACTGGCAGATGTGGGACTACAAGGTCTGGAAAACCGCAGGCCAGACCAAATGTCGGGTGGGCAACAACAACGAGTGGCCATTGCCAGGGCGATAGTAACGCAACCTGCCATTGTGCTGGCCGATGAGCCTACTGCCAATGTTGATTCTAAAACTGCCATCTCATTACTCCGTCTAATGCAGAAATTAAATGACGAGCAGGGCATCACGTTCTTATTTTCGACCCATGACCAACATGTGATGGATAGAGCAAAAAGAATTATTCATATTCTTGATGGCCGTGTTGAATATGAAGAACATAAATAATATGTACAAAGTCTGTCGCGCTGTTTGGCTAATCTGTTTATTGTTATTAACAACTAGCTGGCCACTCAACACATACGCTTTCTGGCAATGGCAGGATAATAACAAAGCCATTGAAGCGCGTGGTTTTGCCCGAGCGATTGCCGTATTAGCTGATAATGCTAATGATGATATTCTCTATGAAAAAGATGAGATCGCGGGCGCGGGCGTTTTTGGCCGCCTGATGCTCGATGGATATTGGCAGTCACTCAGTGCTGAAATGCATATTGTGCAAAGCTACCTCCCTGATGAACTGCGTAGCGGTGGTAGCCGTTTTGCATCATTTGTTGATGTTGAACGTAGTGATAGCCTGCATTGGCGTTATGGTAGTGGAGAAGCCGATTTAGTGGTTGATAGGCTTAATCTGCAATATCAGCAAGAAAACCTTCGTATCAAAGTGGGCCGACAACCGATCAATCTGGCTGCCAGTTTTTATTTTACGCCTAATGACTTTTTTGCTCCATTCGCGGCCCAAACCTTTTTCAGAACCTATAAACCAGGTGTTGATGCAGCACGCCTTGATTGGCAGTGGAGTGATTATTCACAACTCTCATTGATTTCAGTCCTTGATTATCCGCTAGATTTTAAACAACCCACAGGCAGAAAAAACGCACCCGACTGGAGTGAAACAGCCTATTTAGCCAGAGCATCTACCTTATTAGAAACCTTTCAATGGGGAGGGTTAGCCGGCAAGATAGCTGGTGATGACATTATCGGTTTTGATGTACAGGGCGAATTATTTAAATGGTTAGGGGTGCGAGGAGAAGGGCATTTACGCTTTGCCGATGAAGCCAATGTTGAACGTGATGCTAAAATCGCCATTGCCTTTGACCATCGTTGGCCGAATACCTTCACGGCCAGAATTGAACACTTCTACCAGCGGTCAGGCGCACGTGAACGAGATGACTATTCGTTGACCCAATTAGCCAACCCAAATAACTTTTATTTAGCCCGTAACTATACGGCTCTGGGTGGCAGTTATGAGATTACGCCATTATTGCTAGCTGATGCTGTCTGGCTGTATAACCATCAGGACTCATCCAACCTATTGGCATTGTATTCGACATATTCTTTATCAGATGAATCAGAGCTGGCAATGGGACTTAACATTCCGATGGGTGAACAACCCAATAATGGCCAATTAAAAACAGAATTTGGCAGTTTTCCCTTATCGTTCACAATGGAATATCGGCTTTATTTTTGATTGTTAAAAGCGACAAGCTTCATAAAAGTCACTGTTAGCTTTACTAGGGAGAGGGTGTGCAGAGCTCAGTATTTGTAGTCAATAAAGAACCATATTGCATTTGGGAATTGGATGTGGCTGAGCGTAATAGGGAGTTTTTGAGCGGAATTGATCCAGAGTATTTCTCATATTTAGCCGATATCCATTTAAACGCTGATGATGAAAAAAGAGCTGCTCTAGCATTAAGATCTGCTTTTCATCACGCTTTAGAAACTCTATTCTCATTAATAGGTGCTTATGTTCAGGCACCAGATTGTGCGTATGCTTGGGTTGAAAAGTGTCGAAATAAAGAACTGAGAGAGTTTGTTGCTGATGTGAGCAGTCATAGAAATTCATTATTCACAAAATTGAATATAGACAATATGACATGGCGTGAAATCTCCAGAAGTGTTTTTTCTGGCTATCTTCCCAATACAGAAAAGAATGAGCGGACTGTTAATTTATTTGCAGAACTATGGTGTAAGTTAGCAGGTGAATTTTTGAATGATGCGCATATTGATGAATATAACAGTATAAAACACGGCTTCAGAGTCCGGTCAGGAGGGTTTTCCCTAGCTATTGGTCTTGAACATGAATATGGGGTTTCGCCACCAGAAGATGAAATGAAATGTCTCGGATACTCCGAACATGGCACTACAATTATAAAACTAGAGAAAATAGGCTCTAATAAAGGTGAACGAAGTTACCGATCAAAGCGTCATTCTCTAAATTGGAGAATCGAAAAGACTGCTTTACTGCTACAGTTGGCATCAATGTCTATCAATAATATTACTTCTGCCTTGAAAATATCTAATGGGATTGAAGCTAGTATTTGTAAATTTACTCGCCCGCTGGAAGATGACGACTTTGCAACTCCATGGCGCTATTCAACTGGAGTTACGGCTAGTAATCTAGATTATGACCTTCAGTTTGATAAAAGTATGAGTACCAATAAAGAGCAACTACAAAAGGAAGTCGACAGTTATATGCAAGGTAAAGTTAACAAGTAAAGCAACTAGGTGGTTTAACCACTGATTCTTTAGGCGTTTAGGCCATTAAGAAAATAACTATTTATTATGAATACAATTCGATATCAGAATAACTTGATTTACCCATCTAAAGTGGTGTGTGTCGGCAAGAATTACGCTGAGCATATTGAGGAGATGGGCGGGGTTGTGCCTGATGACATGGTGTTGTTT
>QGCW01000004.1_pt1:0-87500 | contig 119951 bp, 117 predicted proteins | sample 4702261 | NCBI WGS metagenome assembly QGCW01 (sample SAMN08941162, study PRJNA450518) | Sediment metagenome, whole genome shotgun sequencing project. | biome: grassland soil; feature: grassland; material: soil; isolation source: soil 14 days enrichment with methanethiol ...
GTCCAGGGCTAATCAAAGAATATGGGCTACCTGATTCACCAAACGCTTTAATCGATTTGCCTTCTTTGGGTCTTGGCGAACCGCAGCATTCCTTTCAATGGCACTTATTCAATACTGCCGGCGAAGATATAACCGTTTCGCACTCGCCACGACTGATCACCCGTGATATGCAGGCATTGAAAGCCGCAGCTATTGCAGGTGTTGGCATTGTTCAACTGCCCAAATTACTCGTTAGCAAAGAATTAAATGAAAACCAGCTTATCGCACTTGTTTCAGACTGGCAGCCTAAACGTGAAGTCATTCATCTGGTCTACCCGTCGCGCCGAGGTTTATTACCCTCAATCCGTTCATTGATAGATTTTCTAAAACAACGTTATGACCAGATAGAAGAAGACTGAGCAGGACATTTCGTTAATAGCCTTATACGATAAGCACCAGCTGATATTAAGCTGTAGCAGGGATAAGCCAGAGCACGTATAATGCAGAGTCTCGATAAGGGTATATATTATCGACACCATCACATCAAGCGCCCGTAGCTCAGCTGGATAGAGTATCGGTTTCCGAAGCCGAGGGTCACAGGTTCAAGTCCTGTCGGGCGCGCCATTTTCAACGTTGACAGGCAATAATGAAAAACCACCAAGCACATTGTTTATGTCAACATTAACCCAACCTACAGAACTGCTGAGCAGATCAGCGTTTAAAACTGATAGTTTATGCCGGTATAGAAAGACCGCCCCATACCAGGAACGGTAACACCCCAAGGAACACCATTCTCTGATAAAGTGGTGCCTTGTCCAGTATATGCGCCCCCCAGTGGTTCACTGTATAGTTTATCAAAGGCGTTTTCTATGCCGAAATCAATACGAATATTATTCCATTGATAGCCTGTACGAAGGTGTACCAGACCATAGCCAGAAGTTTGCTGTTCGTTACGTTCTTCATTGATGTTGTTTTTTGCTGACACAAGTTCCCATTCAATTGTGTTCTGCCAGCTACCTTTCGTATGTTGCAGGGAAAACTTAGAGTTCAATGGCATGATGTTGTAGAGATTATCACCATTATCACGATTTTTGCCGCGTACATAATTGATAACTGCTTCACCACGAACAGCGCCTAAATGGTTCGATTGATAAAGTTGTTTGCCTATAGAAACATCGACCCCATAGAGTTTTGCTGAGATATTCTGATATTGCAAATATACAAAACCATTAGTACGCGTTAGATTGTCAGCATTACAAAGGCTCATCATGCCACCACTACTGCAACGCTCAGCATCAATAAAATCATCAACATAACTGATGTAAGGTGTGACAGTAATCCCCCAGTCTTTTTGTTCCGCATCATGCCAGTCTGCTGTTAGGCTGAAGGTATGTGCGATTTCAGGATCCAAGTTCACGTTACCAACATAGCCGTTACCGTCACCTGTTAAGTTTATCAAACGCATAGGCATACCAGCTTTGGACCAGGCATATCGTTCATAAAGGTTAGGGGAGCGCGTTTTTCGTGCATAACCAAACTCGTAAGTCTCCATAGCAGAGCGGGTAAATTTAGCAAGAAGTGTTAGGTCGAGGTTGTTGTCTCTTTTACTGCGATCACTGTCATTGAAAGCATCTGCATCAGATTGATACATACCGTTACCGTTGTATCCATGTACGTCACCGGCATTCATTTTCACTGTTTCGTACCGAATTCCAGCGAGTGTCATCCATTGAGCGTTCCAGTTTGCTTCCCACTCGGCAAAGACACCATAGCGGTCCCGTTCACCATTGTTAATACTGATAAAAGTATTGGGGAACATCATGCCACTGCCAGATGGCTCCCAATAATCATCCAAACGATAACGTTGCATCATAGCGCCAATTCGGTACAAGTCACGTTCATTAGACATAATTTCTGCTTTGAGACTAAGGCCGCGGTTATCGCCTTCCGTTTCCATTGGCATACCGGGTGCGTTACCCATCATGGCGTAAAAGAACTGTTTATCTTCGCCAAACTGCATTTTATGGTGTGTTTTTTCGCGGTATATTGAGGCATCAAGTATTCCCCAATCAAAATCACCGTTGTATGCCAAGTTGACTTGGTTACTCCGGTTGTTTGCCATATCCATCCGCTGATTAGGCCAGCCTTGTTCAGGAATATCTTGATGAGCAAACCTAAATTGCAGTAGATGATGTTCAGCTAGTTTCAAACCTAAATCTATCGCATTGTTACGTGTCTTATACGCGGTTGAACCCACTTCATCTGCACTTAATGGAGCGCGATCTATTGCGGTATTGCCAGCAGGTTTAAAGTTACCACCGGCATCGTAGTTATTCGCTTTTGCAGTAGAGCCATTGTATTTCAAACTGAAACTCTGCGTGGCCATGCTCGCTGACAAATTGGTCCCGCGAGCATCGCCATTGCTGCGATAGAAAGCACCAACCTCACCATTGGTCAAAAGCTGATCTGGGCTATTAGAAAACTCCGGCTTTTTAGAATCAGCGAGTATAGTGCCACCTATGCTATCGCCTCCGACACTCACAGGAGATATACCAGGATAGACTTTCAACTCATTGACACGATCGGTACTGATGTATGACAAGGGTGGATTCATATGATTAGAACAGGCAGATATTAGATCCATACCATCGACTTTAATACGCAACCGGTCATCTGCCAGACCTCGAATCACCGGCAAGCTCGACAAGCCGCCCGAGCTATACAATGATACTCCGGGTAAGCCTTTAAGTAGCGTGGCTGTATCGCTCGTTCTTGATTGCATTGCATTGATGTCATCTTGGCTCAAATCTGCTTTACTGTTTGGTAACGATTCAGGCGCCGCCACGATAACTTTTTCCAGCTCCGTTGATACACTTTGAGTCTCCGCATGAGCTATGCAAGGAATAGTTAACGTTATTATCAGATTTAGTAATAAACGTTTATTTGTTTTCATATTTTTTCTGCTTATTCCTTTTATGTAACCATCGCTTACCTTGATCATAGTCTACGTGTTAGCTAGTGACCCAGCCCAGTAAAGCCGTATCGCTAATCAACGATTCGATTGTTACTTTTAACTTTTTTTCAAGCTATTAAGTTACGTAGCGTTTAAAAACATTAGCTTGACGAGCTTAGTTGTAATCGCCGATAACAACATAAACGATCGTCCTGTTAACATTTTAAGAAAGATTCTTTTCAAGCAATAAGTTTAATGTATATGCCCAACTTTACCAGATCATAAACTCAATTTTTTATCATGTTTGATAAAATTAATGCGGCAAGGAAATATGTAAATCTTTCCAAAGTTGAAGATTACATTCTTACTTATCTGTCATGCTTTCGAATTCTCAGTGAAAAATTTGGAAAGGAGATAGCTGGATACAAACACATAGTTCATCAGCAAAAAAAAGGCCCTTAAAAAAGGGCCTTTTTAAACAGTTTACCGTTTCGTTTATTGGTGAACAATAAAGTCAACACGACGATTTTGCGCACGGCCTTCTGCAGTTTCGTTGCTAGCAACAGGTTGAGATTCACCCATACCGACTGCAATTAGTTTTTCATCATCAACACCATGAGTCACAACAAGGTATGCTGCAACTACTTTAGCGCGTTTTTCTGATAGCTCTTGGTTGTATTGTTCACTACCAACACTGTCGGTATGACCTTCAACACGTACTTCAACAACACTTGAAGTGTTTTTTAGCATTTCAGCTGCCTCATCTAAACGGCCTTCGGCTGCTGGTGTTAATGCAGCACTGTTGAATTCAAAGTTGACGCCTGTTAAAGACAGGATTTTTTCACCTGGTAGTGGGCAACCTACTTCGTTTACTTCAGTACCAAGTGGTGTAGCTGGGCATTCGTCTTTATAGTCAAGTACGCCATCTTGATCAGTGTCTAGAGGGCAACCATAAGCATTTACTTCAACGCCATTTGGTGTGTCTGGGCATTGATCAATACCATCAACAACGCCGTCATTGTCACTGTCAAAAGCACAACCCTTAGCATCTAAAGTGGCTCCTGCTGGTGGTTCCTCAGCGCAAACTGGTGCTGCAGGCTCATGATTTGTAGGGCACAATAGTGTTGCCACTGCAGCACCAGTTGCAGCACCGATGCCAACTTTATCACTATCGGTATCATCAATCACACCAGTAATAAGACCACCCACAACAGCACCAGCTGTTGCACAAAGTAAATAGTCTGATGTTTTATGACTCGGACCTGACGCACAGCCTGAAAGCAGGCCAGCAGTGACAGCTAAAGCTGCTAATTTAGTTAATGTTTTCATGTAATATTCCTTAATGCTGTAATCCAATCAATAATTTTCTAAAAGCTCGTAGGCTATGCTGAGCAAATCCTAAGATTCGTATTAAATCATAGACTAGCATAATCCTTCACAGCTATAAAATCTAGCAATAATTATGCAAAAAATGTGTCTTCTTTGTCACCGTCACATTCGCCCAATAACCTCATCATCTGCTTTTAATGACAAGCCGTCAATACCAGCACCTTCAGGCAATTCACCTGCTTCTGCGCCCAGCTTAATCATTAAGCGTACTTCATTCGCTGAATCAGCATTTCTCAATGCTTCTTCATAGGTGATATCACCCGCTTTGTAGAGATCATAAACAGCTTGGTCGAAGGTCTGCATGCCTAACTCACGAGAACGTTTCATCACGTCCTTAATTTCGGCCACCTTGCCTTTCTCAATAAGATCACCAATGAGTGGACTATTAATTAACACCTCAACAGCTACAACCCGGCCTGTACCATCTTTTTTGGGGATTAATCGTTGTGCTACAACAGCTTTCAGGTTCAGTGATAAATCAAGAAATAATTGCTTATGACGTTCCTCAGGGAAGAAGTTAATAATTCTGTCCATCGCCTGGTTAGCGTTATTAGCATGAAGTGTTGACAGGCAAAGATGGCCTGTTTCGGCAAACACAATACCGTAATCCATGGTGTCACGTGAACGTATTTCACCAATCATAATGACATCTGGCGCCTGTCGCAGTGAATTCTTTAACGCAACCTCGTAAGAATCTGTGTCAATCCCAACTTCACGCTGGGTAACCACGCAACCACCATGCTTATGATCAAATTCGATAGGATCTTCGATAGTGAGAATATGACCTGTGCTGTTTTGATTCCGATAACCAACCATTGCCGCCAGTGTCGTCGATTTACCAGAACCTGTTGCACCAACAAAGATAACCAAACCACGTTTGGTCATCGATAACTCTTTGATGATTTCAGGCACATTTAATTCTTCGATGGTTGGAATCTCATCTTTGATACGGCGGAGAACCATAGCGACTTTATTACGCTGATACATCGCGCTGACACGAAAACGACCGGCACCAGAAGTTGCAATAGCATAGTTACATTCTTTATCACGCTCGAAGGTCTTTTTTTGTTCATCGGTCATCGTGCCAACAACTAAATCTCGCGCCTCATGATCCGTCAGCGGTGTCTGTGTCAGTGTTGCCAACTTACCATTAACTTTAAGTGTTGGGGGCCGGCCTGATGTAATAAACAGGTCAGAAGCATCATGTTTTACCACGGTCTGCAAAATAGTTACGATATCCATTGGAACTCCTAACGAAATATATCTTTATTGACAGCGCGAGGTAAGGCTTCATTTTTTGTTACCTGCCCTCGGCGGACCAAGTCTTGTAAGTTCTGATCCAGTGTCTGCATACCCGCAGCGCCCCCTGTCTGAATGGCTGAATACATTTGTGGCACTTTATCTTCGCGAATCAAATTTCTAATTGCGGGCGTGCCAATCATAATTTCATGAGCAGCAATACGGCCACCGCCCACTTTTTTCATCAATGTTTGTGAGATAACGGCACGAAGAGATTCAGATAACATTGAACGCACCATATCTTTCTCAGCCGCTGGAAATACGTCAATAATACGGTCTATCGTTTTAGGTGCCGAGGATGTGTGTAAGGTACCGAATACCAAGTGTCCAGTTTCTGCTGCCGTCAGTGCTAAACGGATAGTTTCTAAGTCACGAAGCTCACCGACAAGGATAATATCCGGATCTTCACGCAGTGCTGAGCGTAAAGCTTCACTAAAACCTAAAGTATCACGATGAACTTCTCGTTGATTAACCAAGCATTTTTTACTGACATGAACAAACTCAATCGGATCCTCAATCGTCAGGATATGCTCAAAATCCTTTGCATTACGGTAATCGACCATCGCAGCCAGCGTTGTTGACTTACCAGACCCAGTTGGTCCCGTAACTAATACAATGCCGCGAGGATTATCAGCAATAGGTTTAAAAATGTCAGGTGCGCCTAATTGATCCAGTGTCAGGACTTCTGAGGGAATAGTCCGGAACACGGCGGCCGCACCACGGTTTTGATTAAAAGCATTTACCCTGAAACGAGCCAGGTTAGGAATTTCAAATGAAAAGTCAGTTTCTAAAAACTCCTCGAAGTCCTTGCGCTGCTTGTCATTCATGATGTCATATACCATGGCATGCACTTCTTTGTGCTCCATAGCAGGCAAGTTAATACGTTTGACATCCCCATCGACGCGAATCATTGGTGATTCGCCTGAAGAAAGGTGTAAATCCGACGCGTTATTTTTTGCACTAAAGGTCAGTAATTCAGTAATATCCATGCAGGTCCCCTACTCGATAAACTATAGTGTAGATCACTTTCTTTTTTGATGGTATGTCTAATCACGTTTTTAACGAGTGACATCAAGGCTTTCGAAATGAATAATATCAAAACACGGTTTAGTTCAGTTAAAACATCTATCTCTCAGGCCGAGACTGAGTTTAATCTGCCCTTGGGAAGTGTACAACTGCTAGCTGTTAGTAAAACATGGCCTGCTTCTCAATTACGAGAACTCGCAGAACTAGGGCAACAGGATTTCGGTGAAAACTATCTACAAGAAGCTCTGGAGAAAATCGATGCGTTGGATGATCTAGAAATATGTTGGCATTTTATCGGTCCCATTCAATCCAACAAAACACGACCCATCGCTGAACATTTTGATTGGGTACATAGTGTAGATCGTCTCAAGATTGCACAGCGTCTTTCCGCTCAACGACCTGAAAATTTGCCAGATCTCAATATATGTATTCAAATCAATATCGATCAGGAAACCAGCAAATCTGGTATAAATGCGTCAGAATTAATGGGGTTAGCAGAACAGATCTCGACATTACCAAAATTAGCGTTTCGCGGCCTGATGATTATTCCGGCAAAAGCGTCGTCATTGGCTCAACAACATGATAGTTTTATCCGCGCCAAACAGTTGTTTGATCAATTATCGGCAGCCTTTCCACAGGTTGACACCCTGTCCATGGGCATGTCAGCAGACATGGCTATTGCAATTCAACATGGTAGTACCATGGTCAGGATCGGTAGCGCTCTATTTGGGCAAAGGTCTACACCTAAAGAGCAAGCTAAAGTACACTAAGCATGTAATTGAATTACTTTTTAGGACAACAAATGAAAGACTGTAAAATCACATTCATCGGCGGTGGTAATATGGCAACCAGCTTAATTGGGGGCTTGATTGCAGATGGATTTGACGCGACAAATATCCACGTTGCTGAACCTGATACCGAACGTTTACAATCGCTCGCAGCCGGCTACCCTATTCAAGCCCACACGGATAATTTGACTGCTATAGCGGGCAGTAGTGTGGTCATATTGGCTGTTAAGCCACAACAAATCCAGTCCGTAGTAAAACAAATTTCTCCGAATTGGGATAAAAACACATTGTTAGTTTCAATTGCTGCAGGTATACGTCTTGATGCTATTTCAAAATGGCTCAATCACCCTGCTGCTGCCATTGTGCGAGCTATGCCTAATACGCCAGCCCTTGTTCAAGCTGGTGCTACAGCACTGTGCGCTAATGAAAACGCAACAAAATCACAGCATGAGCTTGCGGAAGCTATTCTGCGAGCAACGGGCCTCACCTTATGGGTCGACAATGAAAGTCAGCTTGATGCTGTCACGGCTGTTTCTGGAAGCGGACCCGCTTATTTCTTTTTGGTCATGCAAGCTATGGAAGAAGCTGCTGTGGAATTAGGATTACCAGAAAAAACAGCCAAGATATTGTGTTTGCAAACGGCCTTTGGTGCCGCAAAAATGGCCTTGGAAAGCGGTGAAAGTAGTGTCTCATTGCGACAAAAAGTTACCTCGCCCGGTGGCACAACAGAGCGCGCTATTCATGAATTGGAAAATGGCGGCCTACTCGGTTTATTTGAAAATGCCATGACGGCTGCTGCACTGCGTTCACGTGAACTGGCTGACCAATTAGGTGAAGATAATGCCTGAGGCTTACCTTTCTACCCCCCTCCTTTTTCTAATTGATACCTTATTCGGGATCTATATAGCGATCGTTGCCTTACGTATCATCATGCAGTGGGCACAATGGGAATACCATAACCCAGTTGTGCAAATGATTATCCGTCTGACTCAGATTCCAGTAAAAAGCTTACGTCGTTTTATACCGCCTGTAGGGAACTGGGATACAGCAACCATTGTATTACTGTTTGCCCTGACATTTATCAAGCTCTTCCTTATCAATATACTGCAACCCGCCGCCATCCCCGCTAGTTATTTCTTGGGTTGGCTACTGGCCGATATTTTTTCACTTTTCACCACTTTATTTACCGCCAGCATTATTATTCAAGTCGTTTTAAGCTGGATCACACCACCTAATAGCTATAACCCGGTATCACCGCTTGTCTATGCTATGAACAAGCCTATTTTAAGGCCATTTCAGCGTTTATTCCCGCCGTTGGGCGGCATAGATCTGTCGCCTTTATTTGCTATCTTAGCCATTCAAGTTTTAGTCATGCTTGTTGTACCAATATTAACTGGACATGTCTGATAGGCTGTAATATTGCACTTAAGTCCATGACTATTTAGAATTTTGCCACCAATTCAAGGAATTCATACGCAATGCCGGACACAATACCAGCTGATTCAGTCGGACTGGTTACCCCTAAACGTTTACACATAGATACGCCCGTCACGCTGGAAAGTGGTCGTACACTCGATAGCTATGAGCTTGTTTATGAAACCTATGGCGAGCTCAATGACACTGCCAGCAATGCTGTCCTGATTTGTCATGCCCTGTCGGGTGATCACCATGCCGCAGGTTACCATAGCATGGAAGATAGAAAGCCAGGCTGGTGGGAGACCGCTATTGGTCCCGGTAAAGCGATCGATACTAACCACTTTTTTGTCGTCTGTATGAATAATCTTGGTGGTTGCAAAGGCTCGACCGGCCCCAACAGTATCAACCCAGCTACTGGCAAAACCTATGGCCCTGATTTTCCAATCGTAACAGTCGCTGACTGGGTAAAAACGCAGGCTATCCTTGCTGATCACTTAACTATTACCCAATGGGCAGCTGTAGTCGGTGGTAGTCTGGGGGGTATGCAAGCCTTACAATGGGCTATCAGCCTTCCTGACCGGGTTCGTCATGCTGTGATTATTGCTGCTGCGCCCAAGTTATCGGCTCAAAATATCGCTTTTAATGAAGTGGCAAGAACAGCGATAAAATCTGACCCAGACTTCCACCAAGGGCATTATGCTGAATATAATACGCTGCCACGCCGAGGTTTAGGTTTAGCACGTATGCTTGGCCATATCACCTATTTATCCGATGAAGCAATGGGTAAGAAATTTGGGCGCGAACTGCGAAATGGCACCATTAACTATGGTTATGATGTCGAATTTCAGATAGAAAGTTATTTACGATATCAGAGTGAAAGCTTTGTTGAACATTTTGACGCCAACACCTATTTATTAATGACAAAGGCCTTAGATTATTTCGATCCAGCACAAGACTTTGATCATGATCTCGCTAAGACAGTCGAATCCATTACTGCAAAATGCTTAATCATGTCATTTACCAGCGATTGGCGCTTCTCACCAGAACGTTCTGAAGAAATTGTTAATGCGCTACTGAGCAGTAATAAAGATGTGACATATGCCAAAATCACAGCAAATCAGGGCCACGATGCCTTTTTAATGCCTATTGCACGCTATCATGAGATTTTCCGAGCTTACATGCAAAACATCTCGGCAGAGGCAGTAGCACCATGAGTTTAAGAATCGACTTGCAGATTATCAGTGACTGGATTCCCACAGGTGCTCGCGTGCTCGATTTAGGCTGTGACAATGGTGCCTTGCTCAAAGAGTTAAAACAGAAGGATGTCATAGGCTATGGCTTAGAAATCAACAACAGTAAAATCGCTGATTGCATTAGTGCCGGTGTCAATGTCATACAAGCAGATCTAAATGAAGGACTGCCACAGTTTGCCGATCAAAGCTTTGATTTCGTCATCTTATCTCAGACTCTGCAAGCGGTAAAACGGCCTGATTTCCTATTGGATGAAATTGTTCGTGTCGGTAAACAAGCAATCATTACCTTCCCAAACTTCGGACACTGGCAATGCCGCCTACAGCTGACATTCGGTGGTCATATGCCTATCTCAAAAACATTACCCAGCGTCTGGTTTGATACAGAAAATATTCACCTTTGTACCATAAGCGATTTCGAAAAGTTGTGTGCTGATAAACAGATCAACATCTTGAGTCGTCAGATTGTTGATCACGATCATGAAGATACGCTTGGCATTCGATTGTTACCTAACTTATTTGGTCAAATTGCACTCTATCAAATTAACAAAACCTCATAATGAAAACATACCAACAACAATTTATTGAATTTGCATTAGAAACCGGCGTCCTTCGTTTCGGTTCTTTTACCCTAAAATCTGGACGGGTAAGTCCTTACTTTTTTAATAGTGGTTTATTTAATACGGGTGCTAGCTTGGCAAAATTAGGTCAATTTTATGCATCAGCCATCATTAATTCCAATATTGCGTTTGATACATTATTTGGTCCCGCCTATAAGGGTATTCCTCTCGCTTCAACCACTGCCGTGGCGTTAGCAGAGCATCACCAACGGGATGTGCCCTATGTCTTTAATCGCAAAGAAGTCAAAGATCATGGCGAAGGTGGTCAACTGGTTGGCGCTAAACTCAATGGCAAAGTACTCATCATTGATGATGTAATTTCTGCCGGTACATCAGTGAGAGAGTCAGTCGAGATTATTAAAAATAGTAATGCTCAGCCTGCCGCTGTGGTCATTGCATTGGATCGGCAAGAGAAAGGGCAAACAGAGGTCTCTGCTATCCAGCAAGTTGAGCAAGAGCTACAGATACCAGTTATCAGTATCATCTGCTTGGCCGACTTACTTGATTACCTGAAAACAAACCCGCTGCTTGCGGAAAACCTAGCGGCTGTTGAGGCTTACCGTCAGCAATATGGCGTCGCATAAAAGCCAAACGCTTTAGCCCAGCAATAATTTAACCGAAATTAATAATGTGACACTTTCAAAAGCGCGTTTAATCCATTTATTGCCATAGCTTATCGCCATCTGTGAACCTAAATAGCCACCAATTAGTGAACCCAACAATAACGCCGGCAACCATTGCCAATGAATATCACCCAATAGCCCAAGCGTGACTGCTCCGCTGCCATTCCAAAATAGTCCGACCATTGTTAGCGTATAGGCAACAGCGCGCTGATAATCCATACCAAACCAAAGTATCAACCAAATAGTGACAAATAAACCTGTACCGGAAGTCAGCGAACCATTTAAGACTCCCAGTAAAAATAACACCACCCCTCCAATGATAAAGCCCGACCTATCTCTATGGGAGGCTTGATAATTTTGCCCTAGTTCAGCTTTGAATATTGAATAAAGTGCTAAGCCCCCCGTTAACAGACCCAGCGCTATTTCAGCCAATCTATCAGCGACAAGTAAAATAACACTGGCGCCAAGCACAACACCCGGAATGCCACACAGTAACATCAGTAATACAAATTGATACTCTAGTTTACGTATGGAAAAGTAACGCAATGCCGCACCGACGCCCAAAGCGACACTCGCGACTTTATGCGTTGCCAGAGCAACGCCAAAAGGCAAACCTAAAAAAATCAAGATAGGAAACTGAATCAGCCCTGCGCCACCACCACTCAAGGCAGAAAAGGTATTAGCAATGAGTGATATGACAAATAAAATGAATTGTTCGAGTAGGTTCACCTTTAATAAAACTCTCTATAGAATGCAATCATGACTAATATAAAAAAATTCCAACTTGTGCTGCTTACCATATTCTTATCTTCAACCAGCATGACCATTATAGCTGGTCAGATTTATCGCTTTCAGGATGAAGAAGGGGTAACCACTTTAAGCAAAAGCCTACCACCATATGCTGCACAAAATGGCTACGATATTCTTGATGACAAATCACTTCATCTCATAAAGCATGTAGGTCCGGCGCTCACGCCTGACCAAATCATTGAGGAAGAACGACGGCTTGCTGCTAAAGAAAAAAAAGAGCGTCAGGCTGAAAAAGCTGCCAAAGAGCTGGAAGAGCGTCAACGTCAACAACAGATTTATGATAAGAATTTAAGGGCCAGCTATACTTCCGAGCAGGGCCTGATCGAAGCGTGCCAGGCTGAATTAGACTATCTTGCTACTGAGCTGGACAAATCGAAACAACGCTTGAGTAGCAAGAAAGAAAAGTTAATACAACTGCAAAAACAAGCAGCTGACATCGAGTTAAGTGGTAAAAGTATCAGCGTTAATATGGAAAAACGTTTGATAGCCACCCAGCAGGAAATTGACAATGTCAACGCTGAAGTCGACCGCCTAGAGCTAGAACAACAGCAACGTAAGGAACAATTTCAAGCTGACTTACTCCGGTTACGGCAATTACTCGGTCAAGCCACTAATTAAGGACTGCTGCCAACACCTCGATTAACCGTTGATTTTGCGATTCAGTGCCCACGGTAATACGCAAGTATTGATCGATTCGTGTAGCACTAAAATGTCGGACAATGACACCATTCTCTCGTAAGGAATATGCTAATTTAGCAGCATCATAATTCGGTTGCGTGGCAAAAACAAAATTTGCCTTGGATGGGATCACCTTAAAACCCAGTGTGGCTAACTGGCCTATCAACCATTCCCGATCTGCAATCACCTTGGCGCAAATGTCAGAAAAGTAGTTTTCATCCTGAAAAGAAGCAATAGCTGCTTTCATTGCCAAACTGTCCAAAGGATAAGAGTTAAAGCTATCTTTAATGCGTGTCAATCCGTCGATAAGGTCACGATGACCAATAGCAAAACCAATACGCAAGTTTGCCAGAGAACGAGACTTAGATAAGGTTTGTATAACCAGTAAATTTGGATAGCTATCAATTAGAGAAACTGCACTCTCACCACCAAAGTCAATATAAGCCTCATCAATAACAACCACAGATTCTGTATTATTTTTTAATAACGATTCGATTGCAGTTAACGGTAATTGTCGTCCCGTCGGTGCATTGGGATTAGGGAAGATGATACCGCCATTCGCTGTTTGCTGATAATCATTAACATCAATTTCAAATGCATCACTGAGTGGTATCGTTTGGTAGCTAATAGCATACAGGCCACAATAAACCGGATAGAAACTATAACTGATATCTGGAAACAATAAAGGCGCATCGTGTTTCAGTAAACTTTGAAAAGTATGTGCCAGCACCTCATCTGAACCGTTACCAACAAATACCTGTTCAATGTCGACGTGGTGATAGTCTGCAATTACTTGTCTGAGTTCAATAGACGTAGGGTCTGGGTATAAGCGTAAATCGTCGTTCGTACTATGCTGTATCGCCTCAAAGACTTTTGGCGATGGGCCATAGGGGTTTTCATTGGTATTTAGCTTGACCAAATTAGCCAGTTTGGGCTGCTCACCGGGCACATAAGGTTGCAGCTTATGTACAAGGGGACTCCAAAAACGACTCATTATTACCCTTTTAAACGGTATTCAGCGGAACGGGCATGCCCTGTTAAACCTTCACCCCGAGCCAAAGTAGAAGCGATTTTGCCTAACTCTTGAGCCCCCTGTTCAGAAACATAGATCAAACTGGAACGCTTCTGAAAGTCATAGACACCTAATGGTGAACTAAAACGTGCAGTACGAGAGGTCGGTAAAACATGGTTAGGACCGGCACAATAATCACCTAAGGCCTCTGCCGTATAACGACCCATAAAAATCGCGCCTGCATGGCGGATCTTTTTAGCCATCTCCATTGGCTGATCTACTGATAACTCAAGATGCTCGGGCGCAATAAAATTAGTAACGTCTACCGCCTCATCCATATCTTTCACCGCAATCATCGCTGCCCGATTACTTAATGATTTTTCAATAATCGCTTGGCGTTCCATTGTTGGTAGTAATCGTTCTATCGATGCCTTCACTTGTTCAAGAAAAGCGTCGTCAGGTGAAATTAAAATGGACTGAGCATCTTCATCATGTTCGGCTTGTGAAAACAGATCCATTGCTATCCAGTCCGGATCGGTTTTACCATCGCAGACAATTAGAATTTCCGAAGGACCGGCAATCATGTCAATACCAACGCTACCGAATACCATGCCTTTGGCCGTCGCTACATAAATATTGCCTGGCCCCACAATTTTATCGACCTGTTGAATCGTTTCAGTGCCATAGGCTAATGCTGCTACCGCTTGCGCTCCACCTATGGCAAAGATACGATCAACTCCGGCTATCGCAGCAGCTGCCAAGACTAATTCATTAACTTCACCGTCAGGTGTCGGCACGACCATAATCAATTCTTTCACACCAGCTACTTTGGCCGGTATTGCATTCATTAATACCGATGAAGGATACGCTGCTTTACCACCCGGCACGTATAGACCCGCACGATCTACGGGTGTGACCTGCTGCCCTAACACCGTGCCATCTTCTTCTGTATAGCTCCATGAAGCCTGTACCTGATGTTCATGATAACGACGAATACGCTCTGCCGCTGCTTGCAATGATTCACGGTGCGCAGCTGTTATATTCTCTAAAGCAGCTTGGGCTCTTGCAAGCGGAATTTCCAGATCAGACATTGTGTTCGCTGTGACGCGATCAAAACGGCGGCTATACATCAAAACGGCTTCGTCACCGTTGACTTTTACATCATTAAGAATCTGCTTAACCGTTTCAACGACTTGTTCATCTGATGCACTATCCCAGGCAAGTACCGCATTCAATTGCTGTTGGAAGTCGGGTTCTTGTGTTGATAATTTTTTAATTTCAATCATTTGTTTTGCTCTGCCACCGCTTCTCGAACACGGTCAATAAACTGTTGAATACGATCGTGTTTCATTTTCATTGCCGCCTTATTAACCACCAATCGCGAACTAATGTCGGCAATATGTTCCATCGGAACCAAGCCATTGGCTCTTAATGTATTTCCAGTATCTACGACATCAACAATGCGATCGGCTAAACCAACCAATGGTGCCAGCTCCATTGAACCATATAACTTAATAATATCGACTTGTTGTCCTTGCTTGGCATAGAACCTGCGGGTACTTTCGACAAACTTGGTAGCAACTTTCAAACGGCCTTTTTTAGCCACCTCTTCGGCTTTACCCGCTGTCATCAATCTACATTTAGCAATTTGCAAATCCACAGGCTCATATAATTCAGCATGCGGGTGCTCTAGCAACACATCTTTTCCTGCCACGCCAATATCAGCTCCGCCATACTCAACATAAGCAGGCACATCTGAGGCACGAACAATAATCAGACGAACATCATCTTGATTGGTATCTAAAATTAATTTTCTGCTGGTTTCCGGATCATCAAGAGGGGCAATGCCAGCCGCTTTTAACAGGGGTAACGTCTCTTTAAAAATTCGCCCTTTAGACAGTGCTATCGTCAACATAAATAATTCAATCTCTTACCGCATTAGGAACACGGCGAATTTTCGCACCGAGCTGCTGCAGTTTTTCTTCTATACATTCATAACCACGATCAATATGGTAAATATGTTCCACCGTTGTGGCACCTTCGGCCACTAACGCTGCGAGCACTAAGCAGGCTGAAGCACGTAGATCCGTCGCTCTCACAGGCGCAGCTGTTAAACTCTCCTGGCCCTGACAAATCACAGTATTACCCTCAATTTGTAAGTTTGCTCCCATGCGCTGCATTTCCTGCACATGCATAAAACGATTTTCAAACACAGTTTCCACAATTGTGGCTTGACCTTCAGCAATGCTGTTTAAAGCAGTGAATTGTGCCTGCATATCTGTTGGAAAGGCGGGGAAAGGCGCCGTTCTTATACTCACAGCTTTAGGACGCTGACCATGCATATCGAGTGATATCCAATCTTCACCAATCTCAATATCAGCACCCGCTTCTTCTAATTTTAAGATAACGGACTCTAATTGATTGGCATCGGTATCCTTGAGTTTTATGTTGCCACGCGTCATAGCAGCAGCAACCAGATACGTACCTGTTTCTATCCTGTCAGGGAGAATTTTATAGCTTGTACCGCTTAAAGATCGAACACCTTCAATCTCAATCGTGGCAGTACCAACACCTTTAATCTTAGCTCCCATTTTATTGAGATATCTGGCCAAATCAACTACTTCCGGCTCTCGCGCCGCATTCTCAATAATAGTTGTACCTTCTGCTAGCGTAGCGGCCATCATCAAGTTTTCAGTACCTGTGACTGTGACCTGTTCCATCAAGATATGCGCACCTTTCAGTCCGTCGCCACTGCTTGCCCTGATATAACCATTTTCAACCTTGATGTCAGCCCCCATCTGTTGCAGGCCTTTTAAGTGTAAATCGACTGGACGTGAGCCAATAGCACAACCACCTGGTAAAGAAACATCAGCTTTACCAAACTTGGCTAATAATGGTCCCAACACGAGAATAGAAGCACGCATTGTTTTAACCAAATCATATGCCGCCTCAGTATCGGTCAGCGTTGTTGGGTCGATCACTACACCAGCGCGTTCATCCACTGTCAGTGTAACGCCCATACGCCCTAGGAGCTCGAGCGTGGTCGTAATATCATGCAGGTGCGGAATGTTACCGACGGTAACAGGCGAATCCGCTAGCAGAGCGCCCATCAGAATCGGTAGAGCCGCATTTTTAGCCCCCGAAATACGAATTTCACCATGTAGCGATGTGCCACCAGTGATAATTAATTTATCCATGCAATCCCAATATTAGATACCCACCGTTTTATTTACTCGGGGATAGATGTTTTTAACGATAAGGCGTGTAATGCACCTTCGAAGCTCGATCCTAAAGTTTCATAAACCATTTTATGCTGTGCCAGTAATGATTTACCTTTAAAGGAAGGACTGCGCACATAGGCGTCAAAATGTTGCCCATCATCACCCAAAACTTCAACCTCGGCATCGGGCAGACCGTTCTCTATCAACTGTTTAATTTCTATTGCTTGCATTTAAGTAATCTCGATTTATTGCAAAGACAGTAATTCTTCCAGGCCACTGGCATGGGCAATGGCTATCATCTGTTGCGGCACATTATGGAATGTAATTGCCTTGTCCTCTTTTTTTGCTTTGCGCATCCAATCTATGAGCAAAGCAAGTCCTGCACTGTCACTGCGTGTTACCTCGGCTAGGTCAACAGTGATTGTAGGAACTGCTTTTAACTTATCTTGGATTTCCATTTGTACATCATTAGCAGTAGCAAATGTTAAATCGCCTGCCACATGAATAGATTGCGTCGCCGCATCCAATGTCACTGAAAACTGACTCATGCCTTCACTTTTTCATTGCGTAAAGCCAAATCTTTTATCAGATTTTCTATACCTTCATTACGTATTTGTGTTGAGAAAGTAGAGCGATAATTAGTCACGAGACTGATACCATCGATTTTGACATCGTAAACTTTCCATTCGCTTTCGTCATTTTGATACATTGACACTGACATAGGAATAGAAGGACCTGCAGGTTGGATAATTTCCATTGCTACTTTAACTCTTTTAGAGCTCAAATCATCGTGGAAAGGCAAAAAACGAATTTCTTCATCGGTATATTCTAACATCGCAGTTGAATATGTCCTTACCAACAATAGGCGAAACTCATTAACAAACAGTTCTCGTTGTTCTTCATTAGCTTGGCGCCAGTTTTTGCCCAATGCTAATTTTGACATTTTATAAAAATCAAAATTAGGCATTAAAATTTCCTGAACCAGGTCATAAATGACGCTTGGCTCTTCCTCAAGTTGCTGTTTATTATCTCTGAGCGCCTTGAGCATTTTGTCAGACGCGTCTTTCATTAACTGCTGCGGTAAAGGCATACTTTCTGCATTAGCTGTCGACACTGAAGCCCACATCATCGACATCATAACGATCAAGACTGCCAATAGGTTTTTCGTTGTTATTTTTATCATCATTATTCGTCTCCGCCCTCTGCTTTGCTAAACAGAAACTGACCTATCACTTGCTCTAACACCAATGCTGACTGTGTTAAATGTAGGACACCACCATCTTGCAAAAATTCTTCTTCTGCACCGGCTTCCATACCAATATATTGTTCACCCAATAAGCCTGCTGTGTAGATACTTGCTGATGAATCAATTGGTATCATGTCAAACTGACCATATAAATTCATCGTCACTTTGGCATTGTATGATTGTGGATTAAGATCGATATCAGCTACCCTGCCTACACGAACACCTGCCATGGTGACCGGTGAACGTACTTTCAATCCGCCAATATTTTCAAACTCAGCCGTCACCAAATACCCTTGCTCATCTGTAAACTCTGCTAAATTACTGACTTTCATAGCTAACACAAATAAGGCTGCCAAGCCCATTGCGACAAAGATTCCAACAGTAATTTCTGTACTTTTTTTCTGCATCATTTACCTATTCTCCAAACATCAGCGCTGTTAATACAAAATCCAGCCCTAAAATTGCAAACGCTGAATGAACGACTGTTCGTGTTGTTGCTCGTCCAACGCCCTCTGATGTCGGCGTTGCATCATATCCCTCAAATAAAGCTATCCACGAGACAACAAAGCCAAAAACAATGCTTTTGATAACACCATTCAAGACATCATCGTACCAATCAGTTTTGACTTGCATTTGTGACCAGAAGGCACCGTCATCCACGCCGAGAAGCCCAAAACCTACTATATAACCACCCAACACCCCAACTGCGCTGAAAATAGCGGCTAATAGTGGCATCGAAATAAAACCAGCCAAAAACCGTGGCGCAATAACGCGACGCATAGGATCAACGGCCATCATTTCCATACCCGAGAGTTGTTCGGTACTTTTCATCAAACCAATTTCTGCCGTTAATGCAGAACCGGCACGACCCGCAAATAATAAAGCGCTCACAACAGGTCCAAGCTCGCGTACCAGAGATAAAGCAACCAGTACCCCTAGCGACTCTTCAGCACCAAAATCAACAAGCGTATTATACCCTTGTAACCCCAGCACCATACCGACGAACAAACCAGATACCAGTATAATCAGTACCGAATGGACACCAACAGAAAAAAGTTGCTGGATTACCAAAGAAAAACGTAATAAGGCAGCAGGCAGGCCAGACAATACGCTCCACAAGAACAAATGTCCCCGACCAAGGCGCTCAAAAGTCCCTAATCCCCAACGACCTAGACTGCGAAGTATTTTTATCATGAAGATACCTCAGCATTAAGCAAATCATCGGCAAAGCTCGTGCCGGGATAGTCGAAGGACACGGGACCGTCTGATAAACCATCCATAAACTGCCTCACCCACTCTGAAGATGAGCCTTTTAATTGTTCGGGGGAGCCCTGTTCAACCACTTTTCCTTCCGCTAAAAGATAAATTTTATCGGCAATTTCTGCTGTTTCTTCAACATCATGAGACACCACGATGCTCGACAAGCCCATTGTTTGATTAATCCGGCGAATCAATGTCACTAGCGTACCCTTTGAAATAGGGTCCTGTCCCGTGAATGGTTCGTCGTACATGATCATCATCGGATCTAGCGCAACAGCACGTGCTAACGCAACGCGTCTTGCCATCCCGCCTGATAATTCGCTAGGCATAAACTCTCGAGCATTGCGAAGGCCTACGGCCTGTAATTTCATCAACACTAAATCACGGATCATGCTTTCTGGTAACTGCGTATGTTCACGTAAAGGAAATGCTACATTATCGAACACATTGATATCAGTCAGTAAAGCACCACTTTGGAATAGCATACCCATTCGCTTACGCAACGCGTAAAGTTGTTTGCGAGACAATTTATGGACATCTTCGCCGGCAACTTCAATTGTTCCTTGATCCGGTTGCAATTGCCCACCTATTAGACGTAATAATGTTGTTTTACCAGTCCCGCTAGGACCCATGATGGCGGTCACTTCTCCTTGCTCGATATCCAGATCGACCCCAGAAAAAATGGCCTTATCACCACGGTAAAAGTGCAAATCCCTGATTTTTATCAGTGGCACTGCCGTCTCCATGAAAATAAATTAATACTAAAAGCCGGTAATTCTCATTAATATGCTGAATTAAGTCAAATTTGTCGTGCTAGTCAACCACCCTACACCACCTACAGAATCTGCAAATCAGATGATCCATTGTACTAGATACGCCGTATCCTGCTTTACCAATTAACCAGCCAACAAAAAAAGAAAGCGCTTTTCCCTAAGGTAGCCGTGGCTATCCATTCATCAGGGTTATAAACTAATAACATGCAGACAATATTATCAGAACTCTCCGTGACTAGCGTTACTCCCGGACTCTCTACACGGGCACAACAACTTGCGCAACAGTTATCACTCTCTTTTGCGCAAACAAATGAAGCCGAAACACAACTCGTCGTGACAGAGCATGGGCTTGAATTACGTTCTACTGATCTGGGCAACCCCATTTGGATAGATTTTACCGCTGGCCACAATGATCATCGACGTCGTTTTGGTGGTGGCAAAAACCAGCCTTTAGCAAAAGCGATAGGCGTCAAAAAAGTTGCTTCGCCTCGTGTCATTGATGCCACAGCAGGTTATGGCAGAGATGCATTTGTACTAGCCAGTCTAGGTTGTTCAGTGATCCTTCTGGAACGTCATCCAATCATGGCCTGTTTATTACAAGACGCGATTATCCGAGGACAAGAATCACCTCATGTCGCTGAAATATGCCAACGCATGACACTGATTCAATGTGATGCCTGTGATTATTTATCGGCGACGACACTACAAGCAGACGCGGTCTATCTTGATCCAATGTACCCGAGCCGAAATAAGTCGGCCCTAGTCAAAAAAGAAATGCAGTTATTACATCAAATGATAGGCCCAGACACCGACAGCGAACAATTATTAGCAGCAGCTAGAGCCAGCAATACAAAAAGAGTCGTGGTAAAACGGCCGAAATCAGCCCCTGAGCTCGCTAATATCCGACCCAGCTCTAGCATAATGAGTAAAAATACCCGTTATGATCTCTACTTATAGATCCATCACTGCTATTTCGCTTTAGCTTGCTGATCTAGCTCACGCAGTCTTGTCATTTTCTCGGCAATTTTTATCTCCAGACCGCGATGAACAGGCTGATAATAGTGCGACTGTTGCATACCATCAGGGAAATAGGTCTCGCCAGCAGCGTAGGCGTCAGGTTCATTATGTGCATAGCGGTATTCTTTACCGTAACCTAACTCTTTCATTAGCTTAGTCGGCGCATTTCTCAAGTGAACCGGGACTTCATGTGAGCCGTTCACTCTCACATCTTGCATAGCGGCATTAAAAGCCATATAAACAGCATTACTTTTGGGTGCACAGGCTAAGTACAGCACAGCTTGTGCAATAGCCAACTCACCTTCTGCCTGACCTAATTTATCGTAACTCTCCCACGCATCAAGCGCGATCCGTAAACCACGGGGGTCGGCATTACCAATATCTTCTGAAGCCATGCGTACTATTCTTCGCATTAGATAGCTCGGATCACATCCACCATCTAACATTCGGCAAAGCCAATATAGTGCTGCGTCTGGTGATGAACCACGAACGGATTTATGGAGAGCCGAAATCTGGTCATAAAAGGCTTCGCCCCCTTTATCAAAACGGCGAATACTACCTGACACGACTTCGGCCAAATCGGATTCCGTCACCTTATCCTGCTGTTGGCTATCTGCCAGCTCAATCACAATCTCAAGTAAATTAAGTACTCGCCGTCCATCACCATCAGCAGCCTGAGCTAACTTGAGGCGTATCTCATCGTCAACCGTTATTCCTCTATCAGCCAAGCCAGATTCACTATCGGCTAACGCCCTATCGATAATATGTTTAAGATCAGTCTCCTCGAGTGTTTTCAATACATAAACCCGAGCACGCGATAGCAAGGCATTATTCAGTTCAAAAGATGGATTTTCCGTTGTCGCGCCGATAAACGTGAACGTGCCGTCTTCAACATAAGGTAAAAAAGCATCTTGCTGCGATTTATTAAAGCGGTGTACCTCATCGACAAAAAGCATGGTTCGACGTCCATGTTCCTGCTGAAGCTGTTGTGCTTTAGCCACCGCAGCTCGAACATCTTTAACACCGGCTAATACGGCTGAGATAGTGATGAACTCAGCATCACAGTAATGTGCAATGAGTTTGGCTAAGGTTGTTTTCCCAGTCCCGGGGGGGCCCCATAAAATCATTGAGTGGGGTTGTCCTGCAGTGATTGCCTGACGTAAGGGTTTGCCTGATGCCAGCAAATGTTGTTGACCAATATAATCATCAAGATTACTTGGTCGCATTCGATCTGCCAGTGGCCGCCCCGCTAAATCATTACTATTTTCAAACAGACTCACAATGCCGTATCACCAACAACATCAACACCTTCTGGTGGTGTAAAGTTAAATTCATCGTCAGAAAAAGCAATGTTTTCGGCTGCTCGCCTGAAGACTAGTTTAGTCTGTTGTTCAAAGCTGTCTTTCATCAACATTTGCTTTAGATTGTTACCTTCAAATGCCAATATGACTGTTTGAAAATTCGATTCGCTTTCCTTTGGGATCAATTCAACCCAGACAAGACCATCTTTAGCCGGCAAATCATTAACGTGATATTTTTCTTCAGGTAGTAGTTCACCCGATAACAGGCTTGCCGGCGTCGAGGTGAGCGCTTCTTTCTGAGATTTAACGGTCACTTGCTCCAAATCAACATCATAAAACCAAATATGTTCACCATCAGCAATGATGTGTTGTGGATAAGGTTGCTGATAATCCCAACGAAAGCGACCGGGCCGTTCTAGCATAAATTGGCCTTGCGCCTGTTCTAATACTCGCCCTTTTTGATCTGTAATCGTCTGCTCGAAATCTGCTTTAAAGGTGACCACTGTTTTAACAAAAACAGTCAATTTTTCAGAGGCCAAATCCTGGGCAACCGCAGTGTGCGTTATCAAAGCCAGTATTACCAGGCTCAATAAATGAAAAAACTTTTTACTTAACATTGTTATTCCAATTTTAATTAGCAAGCGCTTTCGTTTCGACCTCGGATATCACGTTACGTTCAATCATTGAAATCCTACGGTTAATCTCGTGGCGGCGGGGCTAATACTTCACGACTACCATTGCCCTGCATAGATGAGACCACGCCGGCAGCTTCCATCGCTTCGACGATTCTTGCTGCTCTGTTATAACCGACCTTTAGCCTTCTCTGGACACCAGAGACCGATGCTCTACGAGTTTCAGTCACAATTTGAACAGCCTGATCATACAGTGGGTCTGTCTCGCCATCACTGGCATCACCGACTCCGGAGTTCTCACCCTCCAAAGATACATCTTGCGTAATTTCTTCTAAATAATTCGGTTCACCGGCTTGCTTGAGAAAATGAACAACTTGATGTACCTCATGATCATCAACAAAAGCACCGTGTATACGTTCAGGTAAGCCTGATCCTGGTGGCAAATAAAGCATGTCACCTTGTCCGAGTAGCTGCTCCGCCCCCATTTGGTCAAGAATAGTACGTGAATCAATTCGTGAAGACACCTGAAATGCTATTCGTGTTGGAATATTCGCTTTAATCAAGCCAGTAATGACATCAACAGAGGGTCTCTGGGTGGCCAAAATTAAATGAATACCGGCGGCTCTGGCTTTTTGCGCCAAACGTGCTATTAATTCCTCAACCTGTTTGCCCACCACCATCATCATATCGGCTAACTCATCGATAATCACTACAATGAAGGGCATAGGTTCAAGTATAGGGGCAGGTTCACCGTCAACGACATCTACTGTAGGGTCGCTAATGGGTTCACCACGATCAATGGCTTCCTTTACCTTCTTATTAAAGCCGGTAATATTTCTCACCCCTAATGCCGCCATCAACGGGTAGCGCCTTTCCATTTCTGCTACACACCAACGAAGGGCATTCGCTGCTTCTTTCATATCAGTAACGACAGGGGTTAATAGATGTGGGATATCTTCATAAACCGATAATTCAAGCATTTTAGGGTCGACCATGATCATTCTGACCTGCTCAGGCGTCGCTTTATAGAGCAAACTCAAAATCATGGCATTGACAGCAACAGACTTACCCGACCCTGTGGTACCCGCCACAAGCAGATGCGGCATTTTTTCTAAATCGGCAACAACCGGACGGCCCGCGATATCTTTACCAAGCGCGATTTGTAAAACAGATTTACTGTTTTCATAATCCTCGCAGCCTAAAATCTCTCGTAAACGCACAATATCACGATGTTCGTTAGGTATTTCCAAGCCAACCACCGGCTTGCCTGGAATTACTTCAACTACCCGTACACTACTGATAGATAATGCCCGGGCCAAATCTTTTGCCAGGCCAGTAATACGACTCACTTTGATACCTGGTGCAGGCTGTAACTCAAAACGAGTCACAACAGGACCCGGTTGAACTTCCACCACCTGTACTTCAACGCCAAAGTCTTTTAACTTCAACTCAACTTGGCGTGACAGTGCCTGTAAAACTTCTTCGCTGTACCCACCTTTACTGGCTTCAGCCATGTCAAGCAAAGCCAATGCCGGCATCTCGCCCTGCTCAGGGCTATTAAACAAAGGGACTTGTTTTTCTTTTTCTTCACGGAGACTGACTGGCGTTTTTTGAATCACTGGCTCAACACGTACTTTGCCTCTTTCTTTCAGCTTACTGCTTTTTTCCTTAAATGATTCAGCCCGTTTATGTTTAGCTCGCTTTGATTCCAGTTGAGCTTGTACTTCTCTGAACCAGCGTGCCAAATAGGTCATTCCCAGCATTACAACCGCACCAAGCTTATCAATAATCATCAACCAAGACAGCCCAGTAAACAAGGTGATTCCTGTTAACAAAATAGCAAGCAACAGCAGGGTTGTACCTGATGCGCCAAACGTGCCGACAAAACTATAGCCAACCAGTTCGCCAAGCACCCCACCAGCGCCATTTGGTAACAGTCCGGCATAATTGGCTAGGCTTAATGTTGATAAGCCACTGGCGGCAGATAATGCCACTAATAGACCGACTGTTTTCAGTACCCAAAAATGTAAAGCACTTTCTAAATCTGCTACTTTGCTCCAGCTAAATAAAAGCCAGCCACTAAAAGCCAACATTAGCGGCGATAGATAGGCTGGGATACCAAAACCAAACAATAATGAATCAGCCAGCCAAGCACCCACGATGCCACCTTTATTGGCAATCACATCGTTGCTACCTGTTGTTGACCAACCAGGATCGGTAGGATGATAAGACCATAGGGACAGAAGTAAATAAGCTGCCAGGGCCAGAGACAAAATCAGCGCTGCTTCACGTAAACGAAAAGCGACTGCGCCCGTTGAAGCTTCTGGTTTTGTTTTATTGTTTACTCGCGTTGCTTGAGCCAATGAGATATTTCCAATAACACCAATAGATTAGCTCAATATCTTATCACAAACTTTTAACTATTATGCTTTACCAAAAGCATTGCAATCGGTAATCTTCTTAATTTGGCATAGATATATATGGAGATCAAAAACATGGCTGACAGTAAACACTGCCGCTTACTTATTCTTGGTTCTGGACCAGCGGGTTATACCGCAGCCGTTTACGCTGCTCGTGCCGCCCTTGAACCTGTTTTAATTACAGGTATTGAACAAGGGGGGCAATTAACGACCACCACAGATGTTGATAACTGGCCTGGTGATGATGAAGGCGTGCAAGGACCAGAACTAATGCAACGGATGCAACGTCATGCTGAACGTTTTGGCACAGAGATTATTTTCGATCATATACACACTGCTGATGTAAGCAAACGTCCCTTTAAACTTATTGGCGATGCCGGTGAATATACTGCTGATGCCTTAATTATCGCAACCGGCGCTTCCGCTATGTATCTAGGCATGGAATCAGAAGAAAACTTTAAAGGCCGCGGCGTCTCTGCTTGCGCTACATGTGATGGTTTTTTCTATAAAAAACAACCCGTTGCTGTAGTTGGTGGCGGCAATACAGCCGTAGAAGAAGCTTTATACCTCTCTAATATTGCCTCTAAAGTCACTGTTATTCACCGTCGTGATGCCTTCCGCTCAGAAAAAATTCTCAGTGAAAAGTTAATAAAAAAAGCAGAAGAAGGCAATGTTGAAATCTTATGGAACAATGTATTAGATGAGGTTCTCGGTGATGATGCTGGTGTCACAGGTATCCGTGTTAAAAGCACACTCGATGACAGCACTCAGGAAGTACAGGTGCAAGGTTTATTCATTGCCATTGGTCACAAACCTAATACCGATATCTTTGTCGATCAGCTAGAAATGGAACATGGCTACATTACTTTGAAGAAAGGGACCCAAACCAGTGTGCCTGGTGTCTTTGCAGCGGGCGACGTTTCTGATCCTATCTACCGTCAGGCTGTCACATCAGCCGGTGCTGGTTGTATGGCAGCACTTGATGCAGAACGCTTCCTCGATAGCGAATAATAGCGCTATACTGGTGTGAGGGACAACAGTCTTTGTTGTCCCTCAACTTTAATGATGGAGGTAACCCATATGTCTGCTTACCAACACATTCTCATTGCTGCTGATTTTTCAGAGCACCATATACAGGTAGCAACCCGGGCACAACAACTGGCGGAGAAGTATCAGGCAACACTAAGTATCTGTCATATCGTCGAAGACTACCCCATCACAGACTTTGCCTATGAGCCAATGATCAGTGTTGATGTGGATATGCATGATGCCTTAATGAAAAGCGCCAAGCAACATATCGCTCAATACGCCTCTGAACTCGATATAGCTGATGAAAATCAATGGGTTGAGTTTGGCAACCCACGCCATGATATTGTTCGTTTGGCTAAAGAACACGATGTTGATTTAATCGTAGTCGGTTCACACGGACGACATGGTATCAAGTTACTGTTGGGCTCAACAGCCAACGCTGTCTTACATCATGCAATCTGCGATGTGTTAGCTGTTCGTATTACTGATTGATCGCCAAATACCGACGTTTTCAACAAAGATTTAACAACGGCAGACAAAGCCATCTCTTACTAAACGCTGAGATTATCATTGCTGCTAGCAGACAGCCTACTGTAACCACTATCTTGCTACCCAGCTTTGCTAGCTTTATGCGATCCCCTCTTGCTTTCTTCCCATTGCTCAAAGCTAAAATAATGTTTCATCAAAGGTAACAACGAACAAAGAAAAGCAGTAAGCTTTATAGAATTGTTTAAACTAGTCACTGACTACACTATTGGTCACTGTTTCACGAAACAGGCAATTTTCTCAGCAGCCTGACTTCTCTTCACTCACTGGATACAATGGCACGCTAACAAAATTGCATCGAATGACAACGCTTAAAAATGACTGGCAAGCAATATAATAAAATGACCTTATGCGACTCACTGATCAGCTTTGATAGCTATATCATTCATTGTCAGGCCTTACAATGAACAAACTACTTAAAACAACAGGGTTCATCTCCTTTATCAGCATGGTGTTTTTGAACGCTTTTGTTGATCTTGGCCATAAAATTATTATTCAGAATACCGTATTCAAAGTATACGATGGTTCAGAACAAATTATCCTGACATCGATTGTCAATGGGTTGATTTTATTACCTTTTATTTTGTTATTCACCCCATCTGGCTTTTTGGCCGATCGATTTAAAAAACCACATATTATGCGATTGTCAGCGATTCTGGCTATCGGCATTACCTTACTGATCACCTTGTCTTACTATATGGGCTGGTTCAAATTCGCTTTTGCCCTGACCTTCATCTTGGCGATGCAAAGCGCTTTTTATTCGCCCTCAAAATACGGTTATATTCGTGAAATTGCCGGTAAAGATAACCTTGCTGCTGCCAATAGTTTTGTACAAGCCACCACAATTGTTGCCATTTTGCTGGGTATGTTTGTTTTTTCGATTCTATTTGAAAACGCCTTAACCAATAAAACATTCAACAATGAACAGGAAATTATATCTCTTATAGCCCCCATTGGCTGGCTCTTGGTTCTGGGTAGTGTCATCGAACTTTATTTTGCCAACCAATTACCTCATTGCAAAAATGACACGAGCCAGAAACAGTTTGATTGGCTTGATTACCGAACAGGTAAAACGTTAAAACGTAATTTAACACTGATTCGTTTTGACGCTGTTATCTGGCTATCCATTATCGGCCTGTCTGTTTTCTGGGGTGTCTCGCAAGCGGTACTTGCAACTTTTCCCGCCTACGCCAAAGAAACGCTCGATATCAACAACACCGTTATCGTGCAAGGTCTGCTTGCTTGCTCTGGCTTCGGTATTATTACCGGTTCCTTATTAGCTGGCCGTATCTCTAGCCATTATATCGAAACGGCACTTATCCCTATTGGCAGCTTAGGAATTGTGATATCTCTATTCTTTTTATCACATGTCAGCACTACCAGCGCTCTGATTATTACTATCTTAGGCTTCGGCTTCTTCGGTGGTTTATTTATCATCCCACTGAATGCACTCATTCAATTCCGTTCAAATGCTGATGAGTTAGGTATCGTCTTGGCCGGCAACAACTGGGTACAAAACGTAGCAATGCTTGGTTTTTTAATCTTAACCGCACTGTTCGCTCTATTCGCTATCAGTAGCAAAGTCATCCTTTATATTGTGACTTTAATCAGTCTGGTCGGGGCAATTTATACCATTATCAAACTGCCTCAATCACTGGTTCGTTATTTTACCGGTATCGCTTTCTCAATACGTTACCGTATCCAAGTTCAAGGTGTTGAACACATTCCATCACGAGGCGGCGTGCTGCTTTTAGGTAACCATATCAGCTGGCTAGACTGGGCTATTCTGCAAATAGCATCACCAAGACCCATCCATTTTGTTATGCATAAAAGCATTTATCAGCGTTGGTATTTAAGGTGGTTTCTAGATTTGTTCAGTGTCATCCCAATCTCTACGTCCAGTAGCAAAAAAGCACTGTCTGCCGTTAATAACCGTTTAAAGCAAGGTGAGATTGTTTGTCTCTTTCCCGAAGGAACCATCAGTCGTAACGGCCAATTGGGTGAGTTCAAGAAAGGCTTTGAACGCTGTGTGGAAGGTGTTGATGGTGTAATACTGCCTTTTTATTTACGTGGCTTATGGGGTAGTCGCTTTTCCCGTTCAAGCCGGGGTTTACGTCAAACGCCACATCGTCCTATTCGCCGCGATATTATTGTCGCTTTTGGCCAGCCCCTAAGCATTAACAGTCAAAGTCAGCAAGTAAAACAGGCGGTATCAGAGCTATCAATTCTTGCTTGGCAACACTATACACAGCAGCTAGACACATTGGGCCTAGCTTGGATAAAACGCAGCAAACAAAATGGTTCATCCGCCTGTTTAACTGATATTGGAAGTAAGCGAACACTGTCACGTCGCAAGGCGTTGGTTAGCAGCTTGTTACTAACTCGGCGATTTGGAAAATTGACCTCGGCACAGAATCTGGGTTTATTTTTACCTGCTAGTTCAACCGGCATTCTGGCAAATATGGCCACATTTCTTAGTGGGAAAACTGCTGTTAACCTCACTGCCACATCGGATACTGAAGCCTTATTAATGGCTGTGAGCAAAGCTGATATCACTACCGTTATTACCTCTAAAACTCTCATTGATAAATTAGCACAGGAAGGTATTTCTCTAAGTGCATTATTTGAATATGTTACCCCTGTTTATATAGAAGAGCTCTATCAAAACATTACTAAGACTGAACAATTGTTAACATTGGGTTTGAGCTACCTGCTTCCTGCCAAATTACTTCAAATCTGCTATGGCAAAAATGTTGCACCCGACGCTATAGCAGCTATCCTTTTCTCCAGTGAGAATAAAGATAACCATAACGGTGTCATGCTCAGTCATCAAAACATCATGGGTAATATCAAACAAGTCTCTGATGTCCTCGATATACGGGACAATGATGTGATGATTGCCAGTCTGCCCCTTTTCCACGCCTTGGGTCTCACTGTCACTGGTCTTTTACCTATGATTGAAGGTATTCCCGCAATATGCCACCCTAATCCTGCTGATGCAAAGGCCATTGCCGAAGGCATACAGCATTATCAAGCGACGATACTGTGCAGTACGCCAACATTTTTAGCGCTTTATTATAAAAACCAGCATGTCCAGGCAGGTATGTTAGCCTCACTAAGAATTGTTGTTGCTGGTGCCGAACGCCTCGATGATCAAGTGAGAGAGCAATTTTTAGCTAAATTTTCTCAGACTATTTATCAAGGTTATGGCACAACCGAAACATCCCCAGTTACTACTGTTAATATTCCTGATCGCGTCGAGGAGCAAAGTGGCACTGTACAGGTTGGTCATAAAATAGGCAGTGTCGGCTTACCACTACCCGGAAGCAGTATTCGTATTGTTGATCCAGAAACAATGGCTAGTTTAGGTGTAGGTGAAGACGGTTTGATACTGATTGGCGGTGCGCAATTGATGCAAGGCTATGTCAACGATGAGCAAAAGAGCAAACACGTACTGACAGACCTCGATGGTCATCGTTGGTATAAAACTGGTGATAAGGGCCACCTTGACGCTGACGGCTTTCTCACGATCATTGATTAGTAATCACGTTTACCAAGAATTAGCGACGACATGGTTAACCTTTTATCTTTAAGGTGCAGTATGCAAGCTTTCTTGTCATGTGGCTCTGAAGTTTCATCGAAAAACTTGCCAAACAACATCGACTGCAGCACGCCATAAAGCTTGCAATGATACAAAACTAATCTGGCCTCAAATTAAAAGATAACTTTCTTTCGTCGCCAGTTAGATAAATCAAAGTAAAAATGTCGCACAGCTTTCAGGTTAGTCTAGGACAAATTTTATTTTTATCTAGATAAAAGACATCCTTATCACTTCGTGTAGAACTTGACCTTGATATCTTTAAATTATGAAAAATAACTATTTTTTAATTTTTAAAATCATAATATACTCTATAAAAAATGTGATGCGGTTCACAAAAGTGGTCAATTTGATATAGAGTGTAGTAAATGTCCAATCAAAAATCATTTCCACCTGTATATGGAGAAGCGCCTCAACAAGCTTCAGAACATCTACGGCAGGTTATTCCGCTGGTTAATAAACACAAAACCGCTCTTAACCCGGTAAATTATGCCGTTTGGTATGAATACGTTTCAGGTCAGAATCAACAACTAAAAGATGAAATAGATACCCGCCTTAGCAATCAATTGCCAATTACTCAAGAAGTCACACAAGTGCTTTATGAAAAGTACATATTGCTCGATATGCCTGAACGACTCGAACAGGCAAACAATGTCATTAAACTTGTTGTTGATAACACAATATCCAATATAAACTGGGCTGAAGCAGCGACATCACACTGTGTTTCCGACTTAACACATTCTCAAAAAGTGCTGGATCATTGCACAGACATTACTGCTTTAAAGCAGGTTGTTAGTAACATCTTATCCAACACTCAATCGCTGACCCAGACCAGCCAGGAATTACGTTCTGAACTGGAAAAATCATCGAAAGAAATTGAAAAGTTAAAAAGTGAGCTTTTAGCAGTAAAAGAAATATCCCGAACCGATGGGCTGACAGGTCTGCTCAACCGAAGTACTTTTGATCGGGAGCTTGAAGAAGTATGCGCCCACTCAAGTCATCAAAGTGTTGCTTTAGTTTTATTCGATCTTGATCATTTCAAGCGGGTTAATGATGACTTTGGTCATTTGATCGGTGATAAAGTAATACAATACTTTTCCAGCCTTTTATTAAAATATTCAGATATCAATCACTCTATCGCTCGTTTCGGCGGAGAGGAAATGGTGATGATTCTGGTCAATGTATCCAACCAACAAGCAATAGAAATTGCCGATACTATTCGATCAGAACTCGCTGACACCCAGCTTAAACATAAAAAAGATGGCAAAGAGTTGGGGCAAATCACCGTGTCCATTGGTATTAGTTTTTTGCAAATCGGTGATACGCCGAATAGCTTTATCTGCCGAGCAGATCAGGCGCTTTATAAGGCTAAAAACAACGGTCGTAATCAGATTAAGATCAATTAATCTGCTAAAAGTTATAAAACGTATTTGCGAGATAATCGACAACCTGTTTTTGCTGTTGTTTACTCCATGTAACATCAGCCGCTACAGAACAGCCTGCAACCTGTTCTTCCAGTTTTGCCAAGCTAGTCACTTTACTCCCATCCCTACCATAAATTGCCGATGGCTCTCCCTGCATCAGTGATGCATGACATTGCAAACAAGCACTGTCATGTAGCGCCTTTCCTTGAGACATGGCCGCAGTCGACATTAAGGTTAATGATATCAGCAGTATTATTTTATTCATGTCATTTTCCTCGCTAGGTGTGCCACCCGTAAAGTTGCTGGTGGATGGGAATCATAAATAGCCGAGACCAAAGGGTCGGGTGTTAAAGTGCTGGCATTTTCCTGATAGAGCGACACTAGTGCATCTATCAAATCCTGACTGTTAGATACAGATGCCGCATAGTCATCGGCTTCGTACTCATATTTGCGTGACATCGCTGTCATTATTGGGTGTAAAAAGAAACTAAATACTGGGATCACAAGCATAAACAGTACCAGCGCCATGGCATTCGTTTCAGTATTAACACCTAAGCCAGTATAAAACCAGCTTTGTGTCGACGCCCAGCCCAACAGCGCCAAGCCAAAGAGGCTCATGACGGCCATGACTAGCATATTTTTGACCACATGCTTTCGACGGAAATGTCCCAGCTCATGTGCCAACACAGCTTCGATTTGATCTTCGTTCAATGATTTTAATAAGGTATCGAAAAAAACAATTCGCTTATTATTACCAATGCCCGTGAAATAAGCGTTACCGTGACCAGAACGCTTAGACCCATCCATCACAAAAATACCCTGGCTCTGAAAGCCACAACGTGACAATAAGTTCTCAACCTTGGCTTTCAACGTTTCATCCTCAAGCGGAGTGAATTTATTAAACAATGGGGCGATAAATGCAGGATATGCCCACATCATTAATAAAACAAACCCCATCCAGGCAGCCCATAAATATAACCACCAATAATCACCAGCGCTTCCCATCAACCAGAGAGCAACCCAGAGTAAAGGTGCGCCAATAACTAACATCAGAGCGAATTGTTTCACCATATCACTGAAAAAGACTGCTGGCGTGGTACGGTTAAATCCAAAGCCTTGCTCAAGTACAAATGTTTTATACCATGACAATGGCAGTTCAAGTAGTGAACTGATAATAAAAAAACTCAAAATAAAGACAATACCTGTCACCATTACTGGCCATTGAAAATCTTGCCAAAAGCCAGACAACCAGGCCAAGCCACCACCCAATGTCCAGAAGAGCAATAATATCAGGCCAAGAATACTCTCAACACGGCCTAACTTACCTTTTGCAATCGTATAATCCGCTGCTTTGTGGTGATTTTGTAAACTAATTTGTTCCTTAAAGGCATCAGGCACACGATCTCTATGCCTATTAACATAGTCTCCCTGCCGCAACGATAACCAAATTTCAATCGCGGTCATCAAGAGTAATGCAATAATAAAAATCCAACTAAACTCATTCATCTGACTTTCACCAAAATTAAATCTTAACAATGCCAAGCAGGTTAGCCTTTGATACAATCTGTGGCAAGAAGTTCGTAGTAAACTTAACTTTAAAAGACAAATACATGAGCAAAAATAAGAAGAATCTAATCTGGATTGATCTGGAAATGACCGGTCTGGATACAACTCGTGATCAGATTATTGAAATCGCAACCATCGTCACTGATAGCGAATTAAATGTGCTGGCCGAAGGGCCTATCATTGCCATTCATCAACCCGATGAAATTTTAAAGGGCATGGATGAGTGGAATACACGCCAGCATGGCCAGTCTGGGCTCACTGACCGTGTGCGTAACAGCATCATAACGGCTTCTCAAGCTGAGCAAGCGACACTGGACTTCCTCAAACAGTATGTCCCCGAAGGCGTATCACCAATGTGTGGTAATAGTATCTGTCAGGATAGACGTTTTATGGCACGCCTTATGCCTGACCTTGAAGCCTATTTCCATTACCGTAACCTTGACGTCAGCTCATTAAAAGAGCTCGCTAAACGCTGGGCTCCAAAAATCGAAAAAGGGTTTAAAAAGAAATCAAGCCACTTGGCTATGGATGATGTCAAAGACTCTATCCGTGAACTTCAGCACTACCGTGAGCACTTTCTCAGCATTCCATAACCCCCTTACGTTCAACTATCGAACACGGCTATCAACTGCCGATCACACCACCATCGCGTTTAGTGACCAACACCGTGGCCGAGCGTGGCCGCCCATTAGCTTGCTTATCAGGCCAATTACTGGCTGCATTGGGCGTCAGTGGTGTCTTAATAATCCCTTTCTCACGCAAGACTGTCGGCACGTCTCCAGGATGCTGAATATTTACCCACATCGTTTTCTGATCTGGTGTCATCGTCACACCCGTTATTTCACAACCGACGGGGCCGGTTAAAAACCGTTTTGTTAAGCCTGTAACTGGATCAACAGCCAACATTTGATTATTGCCAAACTGGCTAAAATTGCCTTTATTCATCTGATGTCTGCTGACATCTGTTTGTACCCATAACACACCACGTTTATCAATCATCAAACCATCTGGGTTGGCATAGCTGTCACCTTTTATAGTCGCTCCACTTTTATCATCACCTGCTTTTACAAACACCTCCCAATTAAACGTCCGACTGGCGGCATCATTTTCAACCAATTTGATGATATGACCAAAATGATTATTGCTTCGTGGGTTGGCCGCATTGGCTTTTGTTCTGGCTGAATTCTTTGTTAGCGAGACAAAAACCTCGCCAGTTTTTGGATGCACGCTGATCCATTCAGGGCGATCAAGTGGTGTCGCTGAACGCGCATCGGCGGCCATACGTGCATGGACCAAAACATCAGCCTCACTATCAAACCCCGTCTCTTGATTAATATTTGGCTGATTCATTTGCAATGGCAGCCATTCGCCTGTGCCATCTTCGTAAAATTTCGCTACATGTAATATGCCATCATCCAGTAAGGCACCATGGTGAGCACCGACAGTGCCATCCCATGACCCGTTGGTGATGAATTTATAGATATATTCAAACTCGGCATCATCGCCTGAATAAAAGGCAATCCGGCCATCTTGTGCAACGTTGTGTGCAACATTTTCGTGAGCAAAGCGTCCCAGTGCCGTGCGTTTAACCGGTTTGCTCTGTGGGTTGTATGGATCAAATTCAATGATCCAGCCAAATCGATTCCCCTCATTCGGGTGTTTATCCAGATTAAAGCGTTCCTCATTTTTCGCCCAGCCATAATAATCACCGCCCATCGCATAACGTGACCAGGCTTGCTGCTGAGCTTCACTGGCAAATTTCAACTCAGTTAATTTAAAATAGCCATGAAAATTTTCTTCACACGCCAGATAAGTTCCCCATGGCGTTATGCCATTTGAACAGTTATTGAAAGTGCCAATAATTTCCTGCCCCTTAGGATCTGCCGTTGTTTTGATCAGATTACTGCCAGCGACAGGCCCTGATACTGACATTGCTGTCGCCGCATTAATGCGTCTTGCATAGTCGGATGGACGACAAATTTGCCAGCCATCTTGTTTTTTTACTTCAATCACTGAAATACCATGCGCGTATTGTTCTTTCCGTGTCTTTGCCATGTCATAACGTAAGGGCGAATCGGCAAAACCACCCTCAGCATGTAAAAGTTGCGGATCGATATATTCATGATTCATGACTAACAAACCATGATTCGATGAATGACTCATCGCAGGCAAAGGAAAAAATTGGATGGCATCATGATGCATTCCTGCCTGCACTAGTTGTTCGTTCGCTGTGTTACTGGCATCCATTTTAAAAGCAGGCCCGTCAGAAACAGGATCGCCCCAGCAATAAAAAATCTGGGCCTGATAACCTTCCGGAACGACCACCTCATCCAATAAATCAGCAACCGGAATGCTGTTAAAACCTAATATGTCCGACTCGCCTTGTGCCACACTTATATTAGGTAACAGGCTTGCCACAAACGAGGCCATACTTGCTTGTAAAGCCTGCCTTCGCGATAAACGCAAGGCTAATAACTCAGTGATCGAAATGGCTTGTTGCTTGGTTTTTTTCATCACGTTTTTTCTCATTCTGTCTTGCTAACGCCCATTGAACATGCTCTCTTACTACTTCGGAAGGATGCTCATTTTTTGCAGTAAGTGCCGCAACAATAGCAGGACTATAGGCTGCATTACCTAAAGCAACAGCAATATTTCGAAGCCAACGCTGATGACCTATTCGACGAATAGGGCTGCCCGCCATGCGAGAGAGAAAAGAAGCCTCGTCCCATGAAAACAGTTCAATTAAGTCGGGTGAATCTAAGCCATGGCGAGGTAAATAATCTGTTTCTACTGTCATTTGAGCAAACTTGTTCCACGGACAAACTAATTGACAATCATCACAACCATAAATTCGGTTGCCCATCAGCGGCCGAAACTGTTCTGGAATAGCACCATGTAATTCAATTGTGAGGTATGAAATACAACGTCTGGCGTCAACAACATAAGGCTCAACAATGGCCTGTGTGGGACAAACATCAATACACGCTGTACAGGAACCACAATGTTCACTGGTAGGCTCAGTCAATGGTAAAGGCAAGTCAGTGTATATTTCGCCCAGAAAAAAATAGGACCCATGTTCACGATTAAGCACATTACTATGTTTACCAACCCAGCCTAAACCAGACTTTTCTGCCAAAGCTTTCTCCATAACCGGCGCACTATCACAAAACACACGATAGTGTGAGCCTGCGACTTCTGCCTGCAGTTTTTCAGCCAGTTTGGCCAAGCGTTTACGAACTAATTTATGGTAATCACGGCCTAGTGCATACCGTGATATGAAGCCTTGTTGATCATTATTGATCACTGACCAGGGCTCTGCCGACTGATCAGGCCAGTAATCCATGCGAACAGTAATGACACGCACCGTGCCAGGCACTAACTGTTCAGGATGACTACGTTTACTGCCATGGCGTGCCATATAGTCCATTTCACCGTGAAATTTAGCAGCCAGCCATTGTTGCAATCTCAACTCTGTGTCAGCGAGCTCAATATCACTCACGCCAAGCTGCTGAAATCCTAGGGATTGTGCCCATTGTTGAGCCTTGTCCAGTAAGTCAGCCGGTGTGTTTGCTGTATTTAATTCACTCATACAGGCTATTATATGGGAATAGAAAATCATACTCGATAAAGACTTAAATCTTTGTCGCAGTATTGCTAGACTAGGACAGCTCGCAGATAAGCGACAAGGGTGGCAAGTTGATCAGTTTTTTGTGAACTATTTTACGCCACTTGCAAACAATCAAAATTGGAATCAACTACATGCTGAATGTGCCACATGACCTATACACCTCCAAGCAAAGCCGTGAATTAGAACGCCTGGCTATAGAAGAGCATAAAATTTCATCAGCAGAATTAATGTCACGCGCTGGTGACGCTGCCCTGAATACGTTGAAATGTAATTGGCCTCGCGCTGAACGGGTTTTAGTTATGTGTGGGGTTGGTAATAATGGTGGTGACGGTTTTGAACTGGCACGTCAGGCAGTTGAAAATGATTTCCGGGTGATCGTTATTCAAACCGGTGATGCAAAGAAAATGACGCCAACAGCGTTGGCGGCGCGTGATGCATTATTAGCAACGGGTACTGAGATACAATCATTTAACGGAAAACTGCCGTCAACCGATGTCATTATTGATGCGCTGTTAGGCACAGGCATCAACCGCGATGTTAATGACGAACTCAAAGATATCATTGATGCAGTCAATCAAACTAAGCGCACCCCTATCCTTTCGCTGGATATTCCATCCGGCTTGCATGCCGATACCGGTAATATGTTAGGCGTCGCGGTAAAAGCGACCACTACCTTAAGCTTTATTGGCCTGAATAAAGGTCTCTTCACCGGCGATGGCCCCAATTTCTGTGGCAAGATTTGTTTTGATTCACTTAATATCCCGTCCATTATTTATAAGCAATTTACGCCTATCGCACGTCGTGTCAGTTTGGAAAAAGATGCTGCACGGCTAGCACCACGTGAACGTACAGGTCATAAAGGTTTGTACGGTCACCTCTTAATCATCGGCGGGGATCATGGTATGCCCGGCGCTGCCCGCGTCGCTGCTGAAGCGGGAGCTCGTGTTGGTTCAGGCTTAACCAGCATCGCGACTCGCACCACACATGGGCCCTTGCTTAATTTGGCTCGTCCTGAACTCATGTGTCATGGCGTTGAAAAACCAGAAGATCTGGATATATTGTTGCCACCTATAAATGCAATTGCCATCGGTCCGGGGCTTGGTCAGGGTGAATGGGGACAAGCATTATTCCAAAAAGCCATTGGAACCAATTTGCCGATGGTCGTCGATGCCGATGCCCTGAATTTACTGAGTAAATCACCACAACACCATGATCATTGGATTTTAACTCCCCATCCGGGTGAGGCTGCACGGTTACTCAATTGCACATCTGCTGACGTGCAAGCAGACCGTTTTACTGCCGTGAAAGAGTTACAACGTATCTATGGCGGTATAGCTGTCCTCAAAGGCTCTGGCACACTAATACACAACGGCAACGCACCCACGCGACTTTCGTCATGGGGCAACCCCGGTATGGGAAGCGGTGGCATGGGTGATGCTCTGGCCGGTGTTATTGGCGGTTTATTAGCGCAAAGCTTCCCGCTTATGGACGCATCCTGTGTCGGTGTGACCCTACATGGCATGGCTGCAGATAAAGCCGCTGAACAAGATGGTGAGCGCGGTATGTTAGCGATGGACTTAATGCCCCATTTAAGGCGGCTGGCTAATTTAATCTACTAACCAGCCCGTCATGCTTATTGAACTTGAGAATGAAGCAGCAACATTACGGCTTGGTCAATTAATGGCTAGATGTTGTCCTGCTGATTTATTTACCATTCATTTAAAAGGCTATCTAGGCGCTGGTAAGACCACATTTAGTCGCGGTCTTCTACAACAGCTGGGCCATACTGGCAATGTTAAAAGCCCGACTTACACGTTGGTTGAACAATATAATATTGGCGGGCGACCTATTTATCACTTTGATCTTTATCGACTCAGTGACCCCGAAGAACTCACTTACCTCGGCCTTGACGATTATCTGAGCCCCAATGCACTTTGTCTTATTGAATGGCCTGAACAAGCTCACGGTTTCCTACCTGAACCCGACTTAATGATCACACTCAGTTATAAAGAGCAAGGACGACAGGCTGACATCACCGCCATTAGTGAACAGGGACATTTTGCTTACAAAAAGCTTAAACAATTAGATAAACTTTGATCGCTATCTCATTTATTGTTAAAGAAAACTTGCTTTTTTTATAGAGCAATAACACAATAGGATGCAAGTAATTCTATGGACTGTGGATATGAGACGGTTTTTTCTAGGTTTAATCCTATTCACTGTATCGCTAGGCAGCTGGGCAAACAGTGTCGAAAGCCTGCGTTTATCGCATTCTAATCAAGGTACACGTCTAGTCTTTGACTTGAGTGATAAGACCGACTACAAGATTTTTACTCTGCAAAATCCTGAACGCTTAGTCATTGATCTTAAGTCTGTTCAACAAGCAGCTGACATTCCGCTTCCTGAATACGGCCAGACCCCTATCAACAAGATTCGCTATGCCCAGTACAATCGTAATACGTTACGCATCGTACTCGATTTGGCGAAACCTTTACCCTATGAAAGCCAGGAACTGGCACCCAGTGACCAACGTTCTCATCGTTTAGTCGTAGATTTACTCAACACAACCACAAAAGCCAGTACTAAAAATCACGGTACTTCTTCGCTCGAGAAAATCGTTGCTGCAGCGCCTGCACCTGCTAAAAAAGCAGCCGCCCCTTCGAAGAAAATAGTTAAAAGTACCAAACGACGCGATATCATTGTTGCCATTGACCCAGGCCATGGCGGCAAAGATTCTGGTGCTGTCGGTCATCGTGGCACAAAAGAAAAGGATATTGTGTTATCCATCGCCAAACGCCTTGCTGATCTGGTTAATAAAGAGCCTGGCATGCGTGCTTACATGACTCGTCAAAACGATATCTTTATCCCTCTGCGAACACGTATTGCCCTCGCTCGCCGGCAAAAAGCTGATATGTTCATTTCAATTCATGCCGATGCTTTCCATAGACGGGATGCTAAAGGGGCGTCAGTATTTGTCTTATCAAAACGCGGGGCAAGTAGTGTCGCAGCAAAAATGCTGGCTGATAGAGAAAACGCTGCTGATTTGGTCGGTGGTATCACTTTAGATGACAAAGATGATTTATTGGCTTCGGTGTTACTCGATTTGTCCCAAACCGCTAGCCTTGAAGCCAGTCTTGAAGTCGCTGACACCGTCTTATCAGGTTTAAAACGCGTGGGGCATGTGCATAAAAAACATGTTGAATCTGCGGCGTTCGTTGTTTTGAAATCGCCTGATATTCCATCTGTATTAGTAGAAACAGCGTTTATTTCTAATCCTGATGAAGAGCGAAAATTAAACACTAGCAGCCACCAACGTAAATTGGCGTATGCAATGATGTCCGGCATTCGTAATTATTTCGAACGTTATCCACCGTTTGAAAATGAAACCCAGCCTCAACAGCCACAGCAACATATCGTTAGTCGTGGTGACACGTTAAGTACTATCGCACAACGCTATCAGGTGAGCCTCTTACAGCTTAAGTCGACAAATGCATTAACGAATAACCGTCTTCATGTCGGTGATGTGCTCTTAATTCCTTAAGCCCTTTAATCATAACGACATACTGCTAGAATAGTCGTTATGCCAACTTATAGCCGTATCCATGCCTTACCACTTCACTTAGCCAACCAGATTGCTGCCGGTGAAGTTATAGAGCGCCCTGCTTCCGTTGTTAAAGAATTAATTGAAAATAGCCTTGATGCCGGTGCCAGTGAAGTCACTCTCGATATTGAAAAAGCTGGAAACGGACTTATCAAAGTCAGTGATAACGGCAATGGTATCCACCGAGACGATCTAGCGTTAGCGTTAAGTCGACATGCCACGAGTAAGTTAAACAGCAGCGAGCAACTAAATAAGATCGCGAGCCTCGGTTTTCGCGGCGAGGCACTGCCAAGCATTGCCTCTATTTCCAAGCTAACCTTAAGTTCACGACAGGAAGGCGACGAGCATGGCTGGCAGATATTACCCGACAAAGAAGAAGCCAGCCCGGTTGTACACCCAATAGGCTCAACAGTAGAAGTACGAGAGCTATTCTTTAACTTGCCGGCACGCAAACGTTTTTTACGTTCTGATAAAACTGAACTGAACCATATCAGTAATACCCTTAACCGTCTGGCTTTAAGTCGCTTTGAAATCAGCTTTGCCTATCAACAGTCAGCTAACAGCCAACTAAAATTGCCAGCAGCACATACTGAGGCACAACGGCTTAAACGTATTGCCAAGCTTTGTGGTAAATCGTTTGCTGAAAACTGTATCTATATTGAACAAGATTATGACGGCATCAAGCTCAGTGGCTGGTTAGGCAATGCCTCCGCTCATCGCCCCCAAACTGACGTTCAATACTTCTTTATTAATGGTCGGGTGATCCGTGACAGAGTAATTAACCATGCCATTCGCCAAGCCTATAACGAATATATCCCAGCAGAGCGGTTCCCTGCCTTCGTTTTATACCTGTCATTACCACTCGACCGGGTGGATGTTAATGTCCACCCAACAAAACATGAAGTCAGATTCCGTGATGCCCGATTAATCCATGGCCTGCTCCATCGTGCTGTTCAGGATGTGCTACTACATCCAGCTAATAAACCACTTAGTGAACCAACGGCCAGACAAACTGATTTCAACGCAAGTCTTGCTCATACAGGTCAGGTAACCGAACAACAAGCAGGCTATGATGTAACACCCAGCCAGCCTAAAAGAACGGTTCAATCATCTTATTTGAACCCACAATCACCTTTATTATTTCAACGTTATCTTATTCAACAAAGTGAACGAGAGTCCGTTATCATCGACCTACAACAAGCCGATCTTATGCTCCGCCAGCAACAATTTCGTGACGCTGTCTCTAAACATACTCTTAGTGCGCGCCCTGTACTGGTGCCAATTAAGCTCAAGTTGGATGCCAACTTACTCACCAACCTAAAAAATCATGCCGCGCAACTGAACACTTTTGGCTTTCAATTTACCTTTGATGAGCACAGCGTTACCTTAAACGCCATAGCCAGCTTATATGCCCAAGCAAATCTCATCGAACTCGTTACCAAACTAGCTGAAAGACTGACTGAAAACCATCAGCCTGCCTCGCACCTTGAACTGTTAATTGACCTCATGCCAACACGTGCTATACACACCACCGAACAGGCTAATGCCATATTGCAACAACTTAGCAACCTTGAAACTAGCACGGCGTGGTATCGCTCTCTAAATAGCGAGGATATCGCACAATTTTTCACACAATAAACAGCGCAAATAAGCCAATCAAGACCAATCGAACTTACTTTAAATTACACCAAATAGCTGCAAAAACGTTGAAAACAAGTAACTAAATCGGCTTTAGACTTGACTCATGGCGGCGCAACAGGTTTAATACGCCACCTTAGATGGCTCGATAGCTCAGTCGGTAGAGCAAGGGATTGAAAATCCCTGTGTCCCTGGTTCGATTCCAGGTCGAGCCACCATCAAATTCAAAGCCTCAGCACGTTCACTCTGTTGGGGCTTTTTTGTTGGGTCAATGCCGGGGAAATGTTCAAGCGCAAGATCACATTCAAGATGACTGCTTTCCCTAGAATTCATGCTGCAAGTGTCGATGGCACGCCCATCTTTCAGTGTGTCGCGCCCGAAACGGACGCGACACACTGGCAGGCAGGGTTTACCGGACCTGCGCCTCTTCCAGATAGCGGAAGAAGTCAGAGTCGGCTTTGAGCATGAGGGTACTGTTTTCACCCAAGGCCCGGTAGCTTTCCAACGTACGGAAGAAGGAATAGAACTCCGCGTCGGCGCCGAAAGCCTCACCATAGATCCGGGTCGCTTTGGCGTCAGCTTCCCCTCGGATCTTCTCTGCATCACGCGCAGCTTCAGAGCGGATGCGCCGAAGATCGCGTTCCATGTTACCGAGGATTTCCTGGCTGCGCCCCCGACCTTCGGAACGAAAACGTTCAGCGATGGACTGGCGTTCGGCGATCATGCGGCTTTCCACCTGACGTCGCACAGATTCAATGTAATTGACCCGTTTGATACGCACATCGTCCAGCTCAATCCCCAGAGCGGGCATTGAATCCCGGGCCCGCTTGAGAATACCGGCTTCCAGTAGTTCACGCCCCAGTTTGGGCTGTTTCTCCAGGTTGACGTCACTGCGTTCGGCCAGCGCGGGATCATCCAGCTCCGCGACATTCACTTCCCAATCTTTCGAGCGAACGATCTCTTCCAGTTCGGTGGACGAAACCATGTCTCGCACTACTGAGTCGATAATGTCGTCGAGCCGGGTACGTGCGCCGGCTTCATCCCGCACACTGGTCAAAAACAGCAGCGGATCGGTAATCCGCCAGCGCGCCGTGGTATCCACGAGGATAAACTCACGACCCAGTGTCGGAATCTGGGTCACATCCCCGTCCCAGACCAGCAGACGTTTATCAAAATAACGTACATTCTGCCAGGGTAGTTTGAACTTCAGCCCCGGCTCGTCAATGACACCGCCGATCGGTTCACCAAACTGGACCACGATGGCCTGTTCGGCTTCATCCACGGTGTAGAGGGTGACGTTGCCGATAATGACGGCAAACACGGCAACAATAGCAAGCAGTGAAGTTTTCATTTGTCACCTCCGATGGCGCGTGCGGCTTGACGGTTAACATCGAGCAAAGGTAGTGGTCCTACCTGCCCGTCCTGTACAACCAGTATCTGTCCGATATTCGGCAAAATATCGTTCAATGTTTCCAGGTAAAGGCGTGAGCGCGTGACCGTGGGTGCCTGCTTGTATTCGCGCAGAACAGCACTGAAACGTGTGCTCTCACCGTCGGCCCGGTTCACCCGCTCCGTAGCGTAACCTTGGGCTTCAGCCACAGTACGCAGGGCGGCACCCTGGGCGTTGGGGATTTCCTGGTTAACGCGTTTTTGCGCTTCGTTGATCATTCGTTCCCGCTCCTGACGCGCCTCGTTAACTTCATTAAACGCCGGCTGAACAGCTGGTGGCGGCACGACATCCTGCATTTCGACGGTGCTGATACGGATACCGGCATCATACTGGTTAAGTATTTCCTGGATCTCGTCACCGGCTTTCTGCTGAATCTCCACCCGGCCGATGGTCAGCACCTCGGAGCCCAGCATATTACCGACTATACGGCGCATGACTGACTCGGAAATGTCGCGCAGGGTTCGAGTAGGCTCGCGCATCCGATAGAGGAATTTGATGGGATCATTGATACGGTACTGAACCACCCACTCTACGTCGATCATGTTGAGATCGCCGGTGAGCATCAATGACTCATCTTCAAATTGGGCAGAGCTGTAGGTTGAGCGTGCTCCTTGACGGGTTCCCTCAGTACGAAAGCCAAATTCCTGCTTGAGCACGCGCTCGGTGGCTACCAGCTGAATCTGATCAATCCCAAAGGGAATCTTGAAGTGCAAGCCGGGATCGGTAATGCCTTTAACGGAACCGAATCGCTTCACTACGGCCCGTTGCTCCGGTTGCACCGTGTAAAAAGACGTCAGTCCACCCCAGATCAGCAAAATAAGCACAACGACGCCGGTAACACCGCCGCCTAACCGGCCGCGCGGGGAACCACCGCCGGTCAATTTTTTCAATAGTTCAAACAGGTCAGGTGGGCCCGACGGTCCTCGACCATTGCCTTTTACAGATTGGATCATTTCGTTCTCCCTTTAATCGTTGCCTCAGTCTACTCTCCAGGGGCTGCTTTGTATGTATGTTGGGTGGAAAAACTGCTGCTACTGTTATAAAAATGCTGTTCTAGTTAAGAGTCATTACGATAGATAGCTATGACTTCAGCCATTATTACCTTGAAGAGTCTCTACCTTTGTCATGCCTTACTTTTTTGCTAAGCGGTAGAAGGTGATCGACCTTACCCATTAAGCAAAATTTTACTGATCGACCACTCATCAGCAAACGTCCAGAAATTCTTTAGCCCAGCATGCTTTTACCAGCGAGAGTCGCTAAACTGTATACCTAAAGAAAAGCTAAGAAATAAGCATAAATAGGGTGTTACCTTAGTGTGGATTACTGGCTCAGAAAAAGGCATAGCGAGTAACTTATCTTTGACGGCCAGAATAATAAAAGGCGATGTAAAATGATTACAGAGATTATGGGGCAAGCCTTAGCATTGGGTAGTCTGACGATAGTCGGCTTATTATTTAATAAACTTTTTAAGCTAGAATTAACGTTAGCGTGCTTACTGGTTGGGTTTGTTGCCGGTCTCAGCTTGGGGTTTATTGACTTCGACACAGGTATAAGAGCATATAATCTGCAAGAAATCGTGTTCTTTATTATTTTGCCAGTACTAATTTTTGACGCAGCCTGGCATCTTAAACCAACAATATTGAAAGTGTGGATTGTTCCAATATTGCTGTTGGCAACATTAGGCGTGCTTATCAGTGCATTTGTCACAGCAGGCCTGGTGTATATCGGCATTGGTCATCCACAGGGGTTTCCCTGGCTGGCAGCCCTATTAACAGGCGCCATTCTCGCCGCTACGGATCCAATTGCAGTGGTGTCACAACTTCGTGCGTCAAACGCCCCACAAGGGCTGGCGACCCTCTTTGAAGGGGAAAGCCTTTTTAACGATGCCTCAGGCGTGGTGATGTTTACGATTATTGTAGCCATCATAACGCAAGCAGGACAAAGCAACGCTAGTAGCTATCTAAGTTTTTTCGCGATGGTTTTCATTGGCGGCATGGCGTTTGGCTTAATTAGCGGCTTAATTACCAGTGCTATCACCCTGCTCATTGGTTCCTCAAATGCCAGTCGGTTCATTTTGGTGTTTAGTGCTTTTGCGAGTTTCTATGTTGCTGAGCATGTTTTGCACGTGTCAGGAATCATGGCCGTTATGATGACAGCGATTACAACTAGGTTCTCGCTTGAAAAAGTTGAGGATACGGTTGCAAAAGGTATTGGTGAAACCTGGGAATGGCTGGGACTCTTTTTAAATAATTTGCTTTTTGTCGTGATGGGCCTAGTGATCACACTGGCGATGTTTCGTGATCAATGGCTAGCGATGATCATTGCCATTGTTGCAACACTGATCGCTCGGGTCATCGCTGTCAAAAGCGTAAGCACTATCAGCCTATGGCTGGGGAAACCAGTGCCGAAAGCTTGGCAAATATTATTGATATGGGGTGGTTTACGAGGAGCTATTGCCATTGCACTCGTTTTGTCATTACCAACCAGCCTGCCTTATTGGTGGACGATTCAGTCGATGGTTTTTGGGGTTGTTATTTTCAGTCTTTTGGTACAAGGTTCATCTAATAAATATTTGCTTGCTAAATTGTCGGTGAAGCAAGACTAAACAGTAGCTGACACCGTCTGTCGTTATAAGGCTAGAAAAGACGAATTTTATGTTAGCCTTCACAAAGCAAACCATTAAAATTGGTTAATATGTGGAACTGAGCCGGCTGATCAATTAAACACCTTATCCAATTAGTGCAAGCAGGCAAAAGCATCATCGATAAGCTCATTAACTTGTTCATTACCATCATTTGCACGTGCATAGGCACGAAGACCCATCAATTGCATTTGTAAAAAACGAGCCAATCGTCTCGAGTCTTTAGACTTATCAAGCTCTCCACACTCTTGTGCTTGAGCTAGTAAATCAGCAAACGCGTCCTCAACAGTACCCAATAATCGCTTTGATTCAGCCAATAGATCCGCATTGTCTTCTGTAAGCTCAGAGACAGTCTTAACAAGCATACACATGCCACTAGGAGATAGTTCACGATACCCTACAACCGCTATTTTAACGTAGGTTTTCAGTGCATCAAGTGGTGATGAAGCTTCCTTCGTACAGGACTCTATAAGAGCTAAGTTAGTATCGGTGTAACACTGCAACGTCTCTTTAAACAGTCCCTCTTTACTTCCAAAACTTGCATAGATACTACCTGGGTGCATGTCAATGACTTCATGCAGATTACGTATGGACGTCGCATGGAACCCCTTTTTCCAGAAAAGGTAGGTGGCCTTTTGTATCGCCTCCTGACGATCATATTTTGTACTTTTAATCATAAAACAAGGTGAATATCTATCTTGAACGTATGTTCAATATTAACTTGAACATACGTTCAAGTCTAGTTAGAATGGCTAAACTGAACGATCGTTCAAAATTGATTGTTAACTGTCTAATCAGGAGACATTATTATGAGTACTTTTAAGGTTCATAACATTGAATCAGCACCAGTTGATAGCAAGTCACTTCTGGAAAATTCGCTTAAGAACTTCGGTATGATTCCTAACTTGCATGGTGTACTGGCGGAGGCCCCGGGATTACTTGAAGCCTACCAGCTATTGCATAAGTTGTTTCAAAGCTCATCATTCAACAAAGATGAGCTTACTGTGGTATGGCAAACCATAAATATAGAACATGGATGCCACTATTGTGTGCCAGCGCATGCCGCCATTGCTGATATGATGAAGGTAGATGCAGCTTTAACCGAAGCCCTAAGAAACAGAACCGCTATGCCCACTGAAAGGTTACAAGTATTGCATGATACAACTCTTTCTATGGTGCGTAATCGTGGACATCTAACTGATTCTGAAGTCGCAGCGTTTTATGCTGTCGGTTATGAACAGCGTCAATTATTGGAAATTGTTCTAGGTCTGTCACAAAAGGTTATTAGTAACTATGTGAACCACCTAGCGAAAACTCCTGTTGATGAAGGGTTTCAGAAGTTTGTCTAATAAACGCGTCAACTTGGACTACCCAATGCTGTGCATCACTTTGCTATGCAGCATTGGACAACCGGTTGAATCCACAGCACTTAGCTGACGACGAATAGAACCGTTATATCTTAGTTAGCTTTTGCAGCAATAGAACAAAAGCAGCACATTTTTCAACTAACATATGTTTTTAATTCTGATGTAATTGATGAATTAGCGCGGGTATTTCGTTTGGGTGTAGCACTGTATGGTGCGGATTGATACCCAATTCTGCATCCAGTGGTTGTTGGTGTTGGATCCACACAGATGTGATGCCACTGTTGTGCGCTCCAGCTATATCAGACGCAAGACTATCGCCGAGATGGATCGCTTCATGGGCTTGGCAATTGGCAAGTTTAAGGGCCTTATAGAAAATTGAGCTTGCAGGCTTTTCCTCAGGCTCTTGGCCGCCAATAATGATGTGATCGACATACTCAGCAAGATTCACGCGTTCTATTTTGGGAATCTGTGAAAACTCTGGACCATTGGTAATCACCACTAGGGTAAATAGCTTTCGTGTTTCCACTAAAAACTCGGCAATGCCTGGGTAGAAATCAAACGCCTTGAGACGATCACTATCAAATTTGTCTTGAAAAGCTTGAGCAGTTTCATTGCTGATAGTGTCCACAGCTTGTTCAGTCAGTAAGTCACGAATCAGTTGTAGCCGAAATTTTCCCTCACCGTGTTGCTCAATAATTGGCATATATCGCGCGCGTTGGGCATCATCCCATTCGCGGTAGATACCTGTGAGATAGGCATCGGCAAAGCGTTGACCATTTATATTTGCACCATACTGCGCCTCAATATTCTCTGCCATCAATTGTTTTGCCCGCTCATTAGCACCTCGTGTATCGCACAGGGTTTCATCTAAATCGAGGAAGAGGGCTTTTAGCATTTGTAACTCCATAAGATTATGTAAGGGTAATAATAGCAAAACACGATTAGGTGAGCCGGTCAGCGGCAAGTAAAAAATCCAGCCCATGCTTTGCTAGATATTATTGCGAGCTCATATTAACTTATAATGCTCACTTCTCCGGGCATATGTATTATTCGTGGCATACGGTCATGATAATCACGCTCTGACAGGTCTGGTTCAACTGTAACGACATACACTCGCATTTCATTGCCTTCTCTTGCTACAAGACCTTGTATGCAATTTGATGGAATTAGGTCATACCACTTGCTAACCCCTTCAAAGTTTTTTTCCATGAAGCGTAAAACAGGTATTCTCACAGGAATAGGAAAATATTTATCCCAGCGCCCTGCATAGATTGAATCTAGTCTTGCCCAACCTGTTATAGGCAGCTTACCTTCTTGTTTTTCCCGTCTCCCCCAGCCCATGAGCATTATTTGCCCATCGCGCTTTAACAAAGGTAGTTGAGCATAAGGATTTGGAAAGAAGCTTTTTAATACCTCGCCCTGATATTCAAAATGAACACCACCACACATTAGTTTATTCTCATCATCATAATGAGAAAATATAGAGAAGATCGAGGAATTGATCAAATCGATTTTTTCCTAACGCTTACAACCTGAAGCTGTTAGCCATTTAAGTCGATCAATTCATAAAAAATTGGAACTCTATCTCTAATTAAGTGCTTGATTGATTAAGTTCATTTAAGGGTTTTATCAATGTTGGGTTAAATAACGATATCCAACGCCTCTTACTGTTTGAACGAAACTCGCTTTATCAAACATTTTTTTTCTAAGACTCACCACAACTGTATCAACAACATTACTCGCACCGTCATAATGAATATCCCAGACTTTTTCTAGTAACTCAGTTCTAGAAATGGCGATACCTTCGTTGGCAATCAGTACCGATAACACACCATATTCGAGTGGGGTTAAATCAGTTCGGTTCTGCTCAAACACCAGTTGGTGGGCATGCTTATCAAACCAGTGTGGAAGCGACGCTTTTTCTCCTGCTATTTCAATTTCACGCATTAATGTTTTTGACATCCACTCATCGACTGACCCCTCACCAAAGTCTAAAAGAGCAGTCGTGAATGATCGTTGATTGAATATGATTTGGTTCGGCAGCATTACAAAACCAAGATCTTTAGCAACCGAAGCAAATGGCATCACGTCTTCAACCGTCATATAAACACAGTGAAGATTAGGGCGCATCGCCATATAACTTCGTTTTATATCTAACCAGCAAGTTGCTTGAACAGCACTTAAGGCTTCTCCATCCTCTATTGACAACCACCGGCGAACAAAAAGTGCGTAAGGACGTTTACCGTTGACTGTTCGTTTTTGTAAATCTTGCCACCAATCATCAATAATTGGATCTATGCCAAGTACGTCCGCGTTTAATTGCTCTGGGTTAATCAAGCAATAAAAGCCAACAATTTTATCTTCGCTATTTTTTACTTTATGAAAAGTCTCAGGCAGTTGCTGCCACCAATGACGGTAAGTGACGTGTGCTGACTGGGGTTCATGGTGCTCAACAATTGACATAATGGCGTCAAAATCGTCTGCTTGTGCTCGCTCAACACTATATTCGCAATGATCACTAGCTGGAAAGAAAGCATCTCGAATAACAGGGTTATCAATCAAATAAATAATATCCGCCATATATCGCCAATACGTGTTGCTACTGGCTGTTTGCATTTCATTTTTTAGGACTCGCCAAGCTCGGTTTCTGTACTCACTATGCCGACGTGGTGATTTAGCTTTTAAGCTAAATACAATCGCATTTTTTAATACGTCATGTAAGCTCAAGCCATCGGAACGACATTCAATAAATTCTATTTCTGTTAATTGTTGATATATTTCTGACGCATCAGCCACATCTAACATACCCGCCAGCACTGTTTCACTAACACGGCGTACAGTTGCAGTCGCTTCTATTGCTTGTCTTAATTCAGGCTCCTTAATATCGTTAACAAAATAATCCGCTAAGGTTTGAATCGTATTATCAAATGAAGCTACATTTATTTGACGTGCGGGTTGTTCTAAAATTGCCACTGATGCTAGACGCAACGCTAACGGATGGCCTTGGGCAAATTGATTGATTGCAGGTGCAATATCTTCACCTAAGCCGACCTCGTTTAAATAGGCTTTCGCTTCAACAGTCGATAGCGTCTCTAGTCTTAGACTCTTGAAAATACAGTTTTTGGGGCTATGAAGAAGCCATTGATTGTCAGGTTTAACCCTACCAGCAAAAACCAGTCTGATTTTAGAGTGCAATTTTGGCATAAAATCACAACGTAGCCAGTTATCTAGTAAACGAAACGATTCAAATTGATCTAGAATCAATAACACTGGCGTCGTTATATCTTCTAAGGCTTCTGATAACTGTTCTATGCTTGTCGCTTTTACCGACAACTGTTGACTGAGTGCCAATAAGAATGCACTCACTGTTGGTTCTATTAACTGGCAATCGAAAAAAACTGATTGCTCGTTCTCTTCTGTGAGCTGTTTCAAAAATTGCTCTAGTAACCTTGACTTCCCTATACCTGCAAGGCCGTAAATCCCAATAACATCAGGTCCATCTTGCAATCGTACTTGGTTTAAAAAGGCTAACTCTTTTTCTCTTCCAAAAAAAAGATTCTGTTCTGAAGCCCTCATACTCATACCTTAATCATCAATTATTCCAGCTAGTTTATACTTCCCGCTCGTTCAGATACATATTTCCTAACTCTTTTAATTTATTCTCATCATAACCTCACATAAACCTCATTAAAGCAACAAGTCGAGCTGTTAGAGTTTGTTGATGCCAACAATCATGTTGTCTTTATAACTAGGAGAGCAATACGTCAACTATCAAAGTCCGAGTTATCAAACACTTTTTTCTGAGAAAACAGCAAATTATTCGTCAGTTAATGGACACTATGATTAATATCACCGTCACTGATACATTTGCAGTAAAGGGCTTTGTTAGTCGTTGAAATCGAAGAAGATAACTGAAGGGAATGTCTCGCGACATCCAATGGACATCATCTTCTGTCACTTTATCATCTCTAGGAGAGATTTATTATGAAAATTTTAGTTCCCGCCATTACTCTTTTACTAATATCTATCGGTGTTCAAAGTCAAGAAACTAACGCTGATGTTATTGCGAGAGCAGAGTCGGCAGCACCTTCACATATCAGTAAAAATGCCACTATTTATGGTACCGATGGCCATACAGTATTACGAAAAGGTACTAATGGTTGGCACTGCATGCCTGGTATCCACATACTTCCAGGTGACAAACACCCTATGTGTAATGATGGTGTTTGGCAAAAATGGATGCATGCGATTGCTAATGGAGAGGAGTTTTCTACAGATCGTATAGGCATATCATACATGCTCAAAGGTGATGCCCATGTCAGTAACTCTAATCCTGCTGCAACTGACCCAAATAACGGTGATGTATGGGTGCAAGAAGGTCCGCATTTAATGGTTGTTGTGCCAAAAGATCAATTAGCGGGTGTTTCTCGTGACCCCTACAATGGCGGTCCCTATGTGATGTGGGAAGATACACCATACGCACATATAATGGTTCCTATTGTGAATAAATAAGTACAATAATCAATGATAAAAAAATAAGGCCTCAAGAGGGGCCTTATTTTTTAATTTGCAAATACGGTCTGGATTATAGATTTTTTTTATTTTAAACTCATTTTTCCATCGTTTCTTTCAATACCCGACTGGGCAAGGAGAGGGGTCAGCCATGTCTGTTAAGACAACTGCATTAGTAATTGGAGGTTTTTTACCTGCATTCATATACGGTGGTTCTGCTCTTTTTCAAAAGCTGAGTACTAATGTTGGCATTAGTATTTCAACATACCTTATAGCCGTCGGTATTGGTGTAGCAACGGCTGGGATCGGGTTTTATTTCTTTGATAATTCGACAGCTTTTTCGATGAAAGCAAGCTTCTATGCAGGAATGTTTGGCTTAACGTGGGGAATCGCCAGTGGGCTTGTCGCCTATTCATTGCTGACTTTTAATGTGCCTATTTCTCAATTAGTTCCTCTTTACAATATGAACACTCTGGTCGCTGTATTACTCGCCCTATTCATATTTAGTGAATGGAAAGATCTAAATACAGTTAAATTAATTTTAGGTAGTGTGCTAATTGTAGTTGGCTCAATATTTGTCTCTAATGCTTGAGGGTAGCAACCATCCACTTCTTACCTTGCGAGCAGCGAATAACAACAAGCCAGGCTTCAACGGTTAATATTCAACTCAAAGCAACCGTTTTTTTATGTTGAATAATAAATCCTGACAGAATAGTGGGTATCACGGAAGCATTTATGTACCGACTAAGTCCATTAAAATAATCCCTTTGCATAGACGCCCATATACTCTTTCTTAATGATTTTATAGAGTGATACATCTCTGTCTCATACCATTTTAGCCCCTCTTCTTAGCTTGATAGTTGTCTAGCCATTGACTAGGATCTGGCTTTCTCCAACTTGGTGTTGGATAAGAAGGTAAGGTGGATCTTCTTTGTTGCAGGCCAGTTCGCCCTCCTACCTTAGAAACCGTATTTTCGTCGACATCGGACGAGCGTTTGTTTGTATCCGGAAAAGAGGCAATAGATGAATACTTAAGTGAGGAAAACTTAACGCTTTTCTCCCATGGAAGAGACAAATCCTCACGGCCAAAATGACCATAAGCGGCCGTGGGTTGGTATATCGGACGTAGCAAATCGAGACTTTTAATAATGCCATAGGGCGTTAAATCAAACGTCGTTTCAACCAATTTTTGCAGCTGCTCATCACTCTGCTTGCCTGTACCGAAGGTATTCACATAAATAGATGTGGGCGTAGCCACACCAATAGCATACGAAATCTGTACTTCACATTTACTCGCCAAGCCAGCAGCAACAATACTTTTAGCAATCTGTCTAGCTGCATAAGCTGCACTGCGGTCATTTTTTGAAGGATCTTTACCAGAAAACGCTCCTCCCCCATGATGAGAGAAGCCGCCATAAGTATCAACAATGATTTTACGCCCTGTAAGCCCACAATCACTGACTGGCCCACCGGTAATAAATGAGCCGGTTGGGTTCACCAGAAACTGGGTATTAGAAGAAACAAGTGCAGCTGGTAACACTTTGTTAAACACTTCATCATGCAATAACTCTCTAATTTCAGACTGTGACACACTGGGCGCATGTTGCGTTGAGGTCACTACTGTTTCAATGGCTACAGGTATAGCATTTACGTACCGAATACCGATTTGTGATTTGGCATCAGGTCGCAACCAGTCAACGATGTTGGCATGTCTCAGCTCAGCTAGTCGCTTAGTAATACGGTTGGCATAATAGATGGGCGCAGGGAGTAATGCTAACGTATCATTACAGGCAAAGCCGAACACTAGGCCCTGATCGCCGGCGCCTTGCTTTTCAGCAGTACTCTGGTCAACACCTGCCGCTATTTCTTCAGCCTGTTTGCTAATGTAATCATGAAATCTAAATGTGGTTGATGTAAAGCCTAATGCATCATCGTTATAGCCAATATCAGCCACCACTTTTCTTGCGATAGCTTCATGGTTAACCGTAGCTGTGCTGGATATTTCACCGGCAATAATAACGCGCTTGTTTTTGACTAGCGTTTCGCAAGCGACACGGCATTGTTTATCTTGTGTGAGGTAGGCGTCAAGAATAGCATCCGATATTTGATCGGCAATTTTATCTGGGTGGCCTTCAGAGACGGATTCAGAGGTGAATATATGATTGGTCATTGGTTTTCTCCACATCCCCATGTGATTGAATAAGCACGATGGAGGGGATATAACCAACGTCGCTTTAGCTGGACTTATATACCGCTCGCAAGTTGTTGATTAAATCAGCGGTTCATTTATAAATTAGCGTACAAAATTAACGCCGTCAACTATAAAAACAGAATTAGTTATAACAATCGAAACACTGGCGCTTTTATACATCATGACTTAACGATAACAGCCATAAATCAGCAACCTACCATCTCTAGTGGTTACATACTTTACTGGCTCAGCGTCGGCGAACAAGGTGTTTTATCGAAGCAGGTTTCAAGGATGCAATTTGCGATATTCGCCGTCGTGAGTGACACCCTTTGCATTGAGGCCGCAATAGTGCGTTTTAACTAATCCTCACCCGTAAAAGCCTGTCGATGAAAGTCGACTGCTTCAGCCACTTCTGCAAGTCCAAACTCCTGAGGCTCCGCAGGCACTGCCCCTGCAAGGACCTGCAGCACCTCATGCACGCCATTGGCTAGGGATTCAGTATGGTATCCCCCTTCGAGCACTAATGCTAAATGACCGTGACAATGTCGCTGGGCAATATCCTGCAGGACACCAGTCATCGCGGCAAACCCCGTGTAATCAACGTTGAGGCAGAGATCTAAACGATGCGCATCAAAACCGGCAGAGACCAGCACCAAATCTGGCTTAAACCAATCTGCGGCCGGCACCAGAATGTCGCGTAGCGCCCGAACCACAGCACTATCACCGGAACCAGCCGGCAATGGCACATTCACCGTAGTTCCTTCACCTCGTCCACCACCAACGTCTTCAAGTTTGCCACTGCCAGGATAAAAAGGGGCTGCGCGATGTATATCAAAAAACATCACATCTGGATCTGCCCAGAATATCTCTTGCGTGCCATTTCCATGATGGGCATCCCAGTCAACAATCAGTACACGCTCACACCCCAGCGCTGCCTGAGCATGGGCCGCAGCCACAGCAACATTATTGAATAAGCAAAAGCCGCGGGCACGCATCGGTTCTGCATGATGACCTGGCGGCCTCACCAAGGCAAAAGCACTATCAGCCCGACCATTCATCACCGCTTCAACGGCAGCAATCGCACTTCCTGCAGCAACCTCGGCAGCTTCAACACTGCCGGGAGAAACGGCCGTCGTATCGACATCGAGCCACGCGTGTTTACCTCTAAGAGATTCTATATCATCAAGGTAAGACGTGGTATGCACCCGCCCAAGTTGTTCCCGTGTAGCAGCTTTACCTTTTTCGTGAGAAACACCAGCAATAGGCTTTTCCTTAAGCAAGGAAAGTACGGCAGATAGTCTGCCGGGATGTTCGGGGTAGCTCCATTGCACCTGTAGCCCATCCAGAATTTCCCGCACGCGCCTATCCAGCCTTCCTGGCAGAAATGGCTCGTTGACATTGGGTTGATGTAATAGCATCCGATCGTCATGGAAGACTATCACGCTCCGCTCACCTAACATCGCACTCTCCCTTTTATCTTTACTTTACTGTCCTGACCTTTTCACCTGTAGCACTATCTGAAAACAAGTCCAGGGAATAGCCCAAAAACTCAACAGCGTTTTGTTCTAGATTGCATCATTAGAGGTATTTTTACCAGTTGTAAACGCCGGCTACAGTTGTAAGAGACAGCCATAATGCAATTAAAGCAATGAACACACTCAGGGTTTCTACTGATTGCTCGCTTATAAGCCTATTATAGGGCCACGTTTAAATGCGTTATTTAGCTTATGTTTAGACATTTTGGTTTTTATGTAATCATAAATAACATATCAATCTTTTCAGACTTAAGAGACCGACATATATGGACAACCAAACTATTGAATTTAGTACATATATAAAAGCTATTATCAGCACTATTGACGCAAATGCCGAAGAAGTAGCAGAACTCGACCGCGCTATTGGCGACGGTGATCATGTGGTTAACCTACAACGCGGTTTAGCCGCATTAGACAAACTGGGAAACGAATTAGACAGTGCGGACTGGTCGACAGCATTAATGAAAATTGGTATGACATTGATGTCTACTATGGGCGGCGCATCCGGGTCGTTATTTGGCACTCTGTTTGTCAGCATGGCAAAAGCGGCCAAGGGTCATAAGGTTAATACCGAATCGCTATCCTTGGCTTTTTCTCAAGGCGTCGAATCAGTGAAACAACGTGGTAAAGCCGACATTGGCGAAAAAACGATGTTAGATACCTTAATTCCCGTAGCGACGTGTCTACAAGAGGGTGCGAAACAAAACCTCAAGCTGACACAGCTGTTAACTAATATAAAAACACAGGCCATCACAGGCATGGAGTCAACTAAAGACATGCTGGCCACTAAGGGCCGCGCTTCTTTTCTAGGGGAACGCGCTGTCGGTCACATTGATGCTGGCGCCCGTACCAGCCAGCTTATGATTTGTACTATTGCCGATGTCATTACAACATCAGCAACAGGCTAAAACGGTAGAATTTACAGTTACCAACGAAGGTTAGCGGTATGAACGGGGGCATCCCATAGCGCTATCAGTTCATCGTCCATTTTGGTGACGGTAATAGAACAACCCGCCATATCGAGCGAAGTAGTGTAATTACCCACTAATGATCGTTCTATCTCTACGCCTCGTTGTTGCCAAAACTCGGCAGCCAGTTCATAAACCAGATACAACTCCATTAGTGGCGTGGCGCCAAATCCATTAACATGCAATAAGATCTTTTGGCCTGCCTGTAACGACAGTTCATTATCAATCACATTTGCCAAGTGCTCGACAATCTCACTGGCACTTTTTAGATCCATTGGCTCACGGCCACGTTCGCCATGAATACCCACACCCATTTCAACTTCGTTATCTGCAATTTCAAAAGTTGGTTTACCCAAAGCAGGTACCGTACAACTGCTTAACGCTACGCCCATTGAGGCGGTATTTTTGTTCACTCGTTCGCCCAAGGCTTTACAGGCCATTAAGTCTGAACCTGATTCAGCAGCAGCACCCACAATTTTTTCTACAATCAAGGTACCGGCTACGCCTCGTCTTCCAGTGCTATGTTCTTCGGGTAAAGATACATCATCACAGACTAAGACAGTGGCATTTTCACACTCCACCATTTCCGATGCGATTTCAAAATTCATCACATCACCGGCATAGTTTTTTACAATAAATAAGACGCCGGCCCCATTGTCAACCGCTTCCGCCGCTGCCATCATTTGGTCAGGTGTCGGTGAAGTAAAAATCTGGCCGGGACAAGCAGCGTCCAGCATTCCCTTACCTACTAAGCCCGTATGTAAAGGTTCGTGACCAGAGCCACCACCAGACACTAGAGCCACTTTATTTGCTGTCACATCCTTACGTTTGACGAAATAAGGTTGATGATTAAAACTGATAATATCGCTGTGTGCTTTAGCAAAGCCATTGAGACTTTCTTCCAAAAGGCTTTCCACCTCATTTATCATCTTTTTCATCATGATTCCTTTGCTGTTTCTGTCGAAAATAATTGCGTTAGTTGACGGTTAATTTCATTAATATCAGCCATCACCCACGTGGGTTGATAATCCAATTGTTCAATTTCTTCTCGTTTAGAGATCCCCGTCAACACCATAATGCTACGAATACCTGCATTCACCGCTCCTAAAATATCAGTATTCAGTCGGTCACCGATCGCAATAGTATTTTGCTTATTAGTGCCCAAAATAGCGAGCGCTTGCTGGTAAAGAATAGGTTCTGGTTTGCCAATGCTCGTGACTTTCACACCAGTTGTTGCCTCTAATGCTGCAATTGTGCCGCCATTGCCAATTACATCACCCATTTCTGTCGGTAAAGTGGTATCAGCATTGGTCGCAAAAAATTCAGCGCCAGCGTTAATGTTAAGTGTAGCGCTTGCCAGTTTATCCCACGTTAATTTTCGATCCAGCCCGGTCACAACCAGGTCTGCTTTTTCATTGCCTAGTTGATACAGGTCTGTTAACACAAAGCCATGTTCCTGCAATGGCTGACGCAGCCCTTCTTCACCAATGACAAAAACACGTCGTTTAGATTCAGGCAACTGTTTGGCCAAATAACTCGCTGTTGCCATGCTGGAAGTCAACACTTCTTTAGCAAACACCTCAACGCCCATTGTCGCCAACTTTTCAATGTATTGTTGCTGGGTCAGGCTTGCATTGTTAGTCGCTAGGACAAAAGGCAGAGAAAGACGCCGCAATGTGGCAAAAAATTCAACAATGCCATCTATGGGTTTGTTGCCATGCCAAAGCACACCATCCATATCGATGATTAAGCCAGCTAAATTGTCAATCTCATTATTCATCACATTAATTCTTCTTATAATTGCGCACAAATTGGAGCCTGACAGCTTGTCATAGATTAAATAGTCCTGTCTAGCTGGCAGTACCAATAACAACAAAACAGAACAAGGCTTAACATTGACATATACCCACAGTCTGCTATATAGTCTTTCGGCGTATTTTCAACGTATAACAAACTTTTATTTATATTTAGGAGCATGTCAACATGGCAAAAGCACTTATCCAAATGGCGCTAGATTCACTTGATTTTGATACAACAATGGCACTTGCCGAGCAAGTTTCACCATACGTTGACATCTTAGAAGTTGGTACACCATGTATCAAATATAACGGCCTTGAAATCGTTACTGCTTTAAAAGCAAAATTCCCAGAAAAACTTATCCTGGTTGACCTTAAAACTATGGATGCTGGTGAATACGAAGCAACACCTTTCTACGAAGCAGGCGGTGATATCTGTACTGTTCTTGGTGTATCTGATAAAGCGACAATGGGCGGCGTTATCAAAGCAGCTAATGCTAACAACGCAGAAGCTCAAATCGATTTAATCAGTGTTAAAGATAAAGCAGCAACTGCAAGTCAAGCAGCAGCTAACGGCGCTCAAATCATCGGTGTTCACACTGGTCTTGATGCTCAAGCAGCTGGTCAAACACCATTTGCTGATCTTAAATTAATTGCTGATCTTAACTTAGGTGTTCGCATCTCAGTTGCCGGTGGTATCAATAAAGACACTATCCAAGATACAGTTCGCGCTGGTGCAACTATCGTTGTTGTTGGTGCAGCTATCTATGGTGCTGACTCACCAGCAGAATCAGCGAAAGAATTACGTGCATTGGTTGATGCTGCGTAATTACTAGTCTGACAAACAGTCTAATGAAAAAGGCGGATGAACTTCATCCGCCTTTTTATTACTTAACGAATTGCCAGTAGTACTGAGCAGTGCGTAACAACACATAAGAAACGACTTCGTATTATTAGGCATTCCACAGAGAGGATAAAACTAGTAAGATAGTCTTTTTATTTATTACCGAGCTAGTGCAAACTAGACAATAAGGGTATCTCAAATGAGTGAAAAAGGTTTTTTAGCCTCAATATGTAATCTTATTAAAGGCCTGTTTTCATCAGGTTCTAAACAAGCTCAGCCTCAATCAAACTATACATCGCCCGAAGCAAAAACAACCCCAGCGCCGGAGCCCACTCAACCTGCTGAGGAAGTCGCGCAGAAAACAGATGTTGCCCAGCCTGCTGAAAAAACATTAACTGGTGTTGAGCGTTATATTCAAAATCAAGCGTCAATGACCAGCAAGTTTAAAACCGGTGTTGAACGCTATATCCAAAACCTAATGTCGAAAACCAGTAAATCGATGACCAGTGTTGAGCGCTATATTCAAGAACTGGTATCAAAAGCAAACAAACCGATGACTGGTGTTGAACGTTATATACAAAACCAATCATCAAAAGCTAATAAAGCGATAACTAGCGTTGAGCGTTACATCCAAAACCAACCGTCAAAAGCCAATAAGCCAATGACTGGTGTTGAACGCTACATCCAGAACCAAGTTTCACTGGCTAATAAACCAATGACCAGTGTTGAACGTTATATTCAAAGCTTAAATTAGTATGAAAAATTATGCTGGTCTTATAAAAGACATTGCTCTTTCGAGTAAGCAGGTCAGCAATAAAATGTAACTTTCTGTGTAGCCTGCATACACATGTCGCTATCAGATTTTTTTAACTTATAATTTAGGAAGGTATCTTTAAAATGGCAAATCTACTTGATCAACTTAAAGAAATGACAGTTGTTGTTGCCGATACGGGTGATATTGCTGCAATTGAAAAATTCACACCTCGTGATGCAACAACTAACCCATCACTTATTACTGCTGCAGCTCAAATGCCTAAATACCAAGGTATTGTTGATGACACATTAAAAGCAGCACGTGAATCACTGGGCGCAAAAGCTTCTTCAGCCGAGGTCGTTACACGTGCGTTTGACCGCTTGGCTGTTTCATTCGGTTTAAAAATTCTAGACATCGTTCCTGGTCGTGTTTCTACCGAAGTTGATGCTCGCTTATCGTATGATACTGAAGCCACTATTGCTAAAGGCCGTGACTTAATCGCTCAATACGAAGCCGCTGGTGTCGATCGCAACCGAATCCTGATCAAAGTTGCTGCAACTTGGGAAGGTGTTATGGCTGCTAAAGTGTTGGAAGAAGAAGGCATCCACACTAACCTTACATTGGTATTTGGTCTTCACCAAGCAGTTGCTTGTGCTGAAAATGGCATCCAACTTATCTCACCATTCGTTGGCCGAATTCTTGACTGGTACAAAAAAGACTCTGGTCGTGATTCATACCCAGCAAATGAAGATCCTGGTGTTTTATCAGTCACAGCCATCTATAACTACTTCAAAAAGTTCGATCTTAAAACTGAAGTTATGGGTGCAAGCTTCCGTAACTCTGGTGAAATTAAAGAGTTGGCAGGTGTTGACTTGTTAACAATTTCACCTGCTCTATTGGACGAATTACAGTCCACAGAGGGTGAGTTACCACGTAAATTAAATGTTGCCGATGCAAAAGCTTCTGATGCTGAAAGAATCGATATGACTAAAGAAACTTTTGAAGCGATGCATGCCGCAGATCCTATGGCAACAGAAAAATTAAAAGAAGGTATCGACGGCTTTGCTAAAGCTCTCGAAACTCTAGAAGAATTGTTAGAAAATCGTTTGGCCGAGTTAGAAGCTTAAGCGTTTTTTATCGATTTAATCGCAGGCCAAGTGATACATTTTGATTGCTTGGCCTGCCCTTTCTCATTTCAGTCTAAATTGACATTGCACTGAGATGTGGACTATAGTTTCAGGTCGCGTAAATCGACGTGTAAACAAATTCAATCTACTACTTAGGAGATAAGTAACATGGCAGAAATCCAAATGGCTCTAGACTCTCTAGACTTCGACGCAACTATGGCACTAGCTGAGCAAGTTGCACCTTATGTTGATATCCTAGAAATTGGTACACCATGTATCAAATACAACGGTCTTAAACTTGTTAAAGCTTTAAAAGCTGCTCACCCTGGCAAAAAAATCTTAGTTGATCTTAAAACTATGGATGCTGGCGAATACGAAGCAACACCTTTCTTCGAAGCTGGTGGTGATATCTGTACAGTATTGGGTGCAGCAGACATGGCTACAATTGGCGGTGTTATCAAAGCAGCAAACGCAAATGGTGCAGAAGCTCAAGTTGATTTGATCGGCGTTGAAGATAAAGCAGCAGTGGCTAAAGAAGCAGCATCAAATGGTGCACAAATCATTGGTGTTCACACTGGTCTTGATGCTCAAGCAGCAGGTCAAACTCCATTCGAAGATCTTAATATGATTGCTGGTCTTGGCATGGATGTTAAAGTTTCAGTTGCTGGTGGTATCAACAAAGACACTATCCAAAGCTGTGTACAAGCTGGTGCTGCAATCGTTGTTGTTGGTGCGGCTATCTACGGAGCGCCTTCACCAGCAGAATCAGCTAAAGAACTACGTGCTTTAGTTGACGCAGCATAAGGAATAAAATCATGACAATGCATCGAGATCTACTCTTAAATAAAATCACTGATATCCTTGGTACTACCGATGATTCCTACGAAGCTAAATTAGTTTCAATGTGTGATGATGCCAAACGCATCTTTATTACAGGTGCAGGTCGCTCAAAACTGGTGGGTAACTTCCTAGGAATGAGATTGATGCATAGTGGTTACACTGTATATGTTCAGGGTGAGATTAGTACACCAAGTATCCGTGAAGGTGATTTATTAATTGTCATCTCGGGTTCAGGTGAAACAACTCAACTTGTTTCATTTGCAAATAAAGCCAAATCTGAAGGCGCTAAAGTGGTTTTGATTTGTTCAAAATCCAGCTCAACGATTGGTGATTTAGCGGATCAAACAATTCGAATTGGTAGCGATGATAGCTTTACCCCAACCAAGGGTATGCCTATGGGTACTATGTTTGAGTTGTCTACATTGATTTTCTTGGAAGCAATTGTTTCTCATCTAATCCATGAGAAAGGTATTCCTGAAGAAGAAATGAAATACCGACACGCTAATATGGAATAACCACTTTTCCTATAAGCAAAATAAAAAACGAGCCGTCGCAAGACTGCTCGTTTTTTTTTGCCCACTTCTATTGTTCTTTTAGTGTGAAAAAATAGAGCTATTCCTTACTAGCCTGTATAATTTAATCTTTAACTCAACAAATGATCGGCCATGAGCAACGCAAAAACACTTTATGATAAATTATGGGAACAACACCTTGTCCGCAGCGAAGATGATGGTACGGCTTTACTATACATCGACCGGCAACTTGTTCATGAAGTGACGTCGCCACAAGCTTTTGAAGGGTTACGCCTAGCTGGTAGGAAACCACATCGCTTGGATTCAATCATAGCCACGCCCGATCATAATGTGCCGACTAATCATCGAGAACAAGGCATTGCTGATCCTGTCTCTCGCATCCAGGTAGAAACTTTAGATAAAAATTGTAAAGATTTTGGCATCACCGAATTTGACTTAGCAGACGTCCGCCAAGGCATTGTTCATGTAGTTGGTCCAGAACAAGGCGCTACCTTACCGGGCATGACTGTCGTTTGCGGTGATTCTCATACCTCGACCCATGGTGCTTTTGGCGCCTTAGCTTTCGGTATAGGAACTTCTGAGGTTGAGCATGTATTAGCAACACAATGCCTTCTCCAGAAAAAAGCTAAGAACATGCTAGTCCGTGTTGATGGTCACGTTAATTCGGGCATTACTGCCAAAGATATCGTCCTTGCCATTATTGGTCAATTAGGTACAGCAGGTGGCACCGGTTACACCATCGAATTTGCTGGTGAAGCGATTCGCGCTCTCAGTATGGAAGGACGAATGACGGTCTGTAACATGACGATTGAGGCGGGTGCTCGAGCCGGTATTATTGCCGTAGATGATACGACTATTGAGTATCTCAAAGGTCGTCCTTATGCACCAAAGGCAGATATGTGGGATCAAGCCGTCAATGCGTGGCGTGATTTACACAGTGATGACAATGCAGTTTTTGATAAAACAATTGTTCTTAATGCTGCCGAAATCAAACCACAGGTCACTTGGGGTACCTCACCTGAAATGGTGGTGTCCGTCGGTGACACAGTGCCAAACCCTTTACGTGAACCTGATCTGGTCAAACGTGGCAGTATAGAAAAAGCATTAAAATATATGGGACTAAAAGCGGATCAGGCTATTACTGATATCGTCTTGGATCGTGTATTTATTGGTTCTTGCACTAATTCACGCATCGAAGATCTGCGTCAAGCCGCAGCGGTTATCAAGGGTGGCAAAGTGGCAGCTACGCTCAAACAAGCGCTTGTCGTTCCTGGCTCAGGTTTAGTAAAAAAACAGGCTGAACAGGAAGGCTTGGACAAACTCTTTATCGAGGCTGGCTTTGAGTGGCGCGATCCCGGCTGTTCAATGTGTTTAGCCATGAATGCAGATCGGCTGGAAGCGGGTGAGCATTGTGCCTCTACTTCCAACCGAAATTTTGAAGGCAGGCAGGGTTTAGGGGGGCGTACTCATCTTGTAAGCCCGGCCATGGCTGCTGCAGCCGCTATATCGGGCCATTTTGTTGACATTACTCAATTGTGATTTGTAAAAGGCTGCTCAGGCAGCCTTGCCTTTCATCATGTTTTAATTTCTTCACTATCAGGCTCATAAATTCTAATACCATTTCTACCTGATAGTTTTGCTTGGTACATGGCGCTATCGGCCAAGCCAAATAAGCTATTTAGGCTGTGGTTACTTTGATCTTTAATTGCTGCAATACCAATACTTACTGTAATAGCTACATTTGCAGGTTTGAATTGCGTAAGCCGTTTTTGAATTCTCTCCATCAACGCCATAGCTGTCGTTTCATCACAGTTAGATAATAAAAACACAAACTCTTCGCTTGCCCAACGCGCGATCATGTCTTCATCTCGTACAAAACGCTTTAACCAAACACCAAACTCAGCCAAGACCTTATCCCCTATGGCATAGCCCATAGACTCGTTGATATTACGAAAGTGGTCAATATCCATGACAGCCATTGCAAGCGGATGTTTAAAGCGTTGTGCTTGGCTGAAGTATTTTCCTGCAAACTCGCGTAAGGCATGCCGGTTGAACAATTGTGTTAATTCATCCAACATTGACAGGCTATAGAGTGATGCTTGTTGTGAGCGTAACTCCAACATTCGCTGATAACTTAATACATGATTAAAGACACGCTGTCGTAGTTCTTCACGAACTATTGGCTTAGCAACATAATCATTGACCCCTAAGTTAAATAGTTCAATTTTACGAGACATGTTGTCAAAGCCCGATGTGGCAATAATTGGTACACAGCCAGTTTCACCTTGTAAACGCCCGATTTTACGAACTAAGGTAATACCGCTCATAGACCCTTCCAGCATGATATCAGTTATCACCAAATCGTAATGCCCGGTTCTAAATGCCTCCCACGCCCCTTCAGCATGTGTGTATGCATCAACATCCAGCCCCATATCTGTTAATAAATCAATGATGATTTCTTGCAAAACACGTGAATCTTCGATAAATAGAACACGACCTGAAAGCTGTCTGACTTCTCTTTCTACCAAGCGCTGTATATAAATCTCAAACTCGCTTAGGTCATTTTTATTGAAAATATCAGTCGCGCCGGCTAATAATGCTTGTTTGAGTATTCTTGGATTATCTTCATGAGTAAGCATAATGACAGGGATATAATCATAGCCTGCAACAGCCCGAAGCTGACTACAAAATTCACTCCCACTAATATCACTATGGTTATCACTACAACAAACAAAATTAAAGCGTTTTTGTTTCGCATAAGTCAAAGCTTCATGTCCAAGTGCCGCAGACTTTACTGCGAAACCAGATTCTTCTAACAACATTTTTAATGTTTGTTTTGATGTTTCATCACCGTCAACAACCAGAGCAGTTAACTCACGCATAAACCGCCCTCTTATCGCACTTATGACTATCAATTATTTTTATCATCACTGTTCATCCCTGTTGAAGTAACTGTTTAGTGAAAGCTGTTCTAAGATAAAAACCTTTAGGATTAATAACGTTTATTTCGCCAGATTCTGAGGTCCCGTAAGTCACAATACGGCTATGTGCAGCCTTCGGTCTTATCTGTAGATATTGTCCTTCTTTCGCCGTAATTTCTCCTTGTTCACCAAGAACAACACGGTCCATTAACTCTTCCCAGTCACTTTGTAACACTGTTTTTTGTTGATCATTAGGTTGCCACAACCAAGCTTGGCCGATGTAACGCTCAGCCAATGGAATAGCGTTATCCGCTTCCACCGGCAACCATAACACATGTTGCAGCTTACGTTTCAACCAGCTTTGATGCCAGTTTAATTCGCCAGTGTGCTGCATAGCAACTGTACACACATAGGTCGATTCTTTTGGTACTCCATGTTTATTAAGCGGTAACGTTTTCAACTCAATTGCCAATTGTACAAAATCTGGCTCGGTTCTGTTACCTGCATTAGCCCCTAATGCCAACTCAAGTAACTGCCCCACCCAGCCTTTATGGCGTGTCAAATCATCAGGTACAATGAGGCCCAGCTCATAGGCAACACAACCTAGCGTTTTACCGGCAATAGCCTTGCAACGCTCCATTAGCTCTTGCTCAGATTGCGGCGGAGTTACACCCTTGGTCGACATATCAGGAAATTTATCAAACTTCATATAAGCATGGTAACCTAGCTACCTTTAGCTTGCCTAGATGACAGATAAACACGTGAACGCGCTTTCAATTCAAAAACTGACTAAAACCTACCATAAAGGACCCACAGCACTTCACAGTATTAACCTAGAGGTTGAACAGGGTGACTTTTTCGCACTTTTAGGACCCAACGGGGCTGGTAAATCGACCACTATCGGCATCATTTCCTCACTCGTCACTAAAACAACAGGCAAGGTTCACATTTTTGGCCGGGATCTTGATAGTGAACCACAATTAGCAAAATCGTTTATAGGGCTAGTACCACAGGAGTTTAACTTCAATGGCTTTGAACAGGTTCGCGCAATTTTAATAACTCAAGCTGGCTATTATGGCATTACTGCCAAACAAGCTGCGCCACGTGTTGATCAACTGTTACATCAACTTGGCTTATGGAGCAAACGTTTCACACCATCACGCTCGTTGTCAGGAGGAATGAAACGTCGTTTAATGATAGCTCGAGCTCTGGTACATGACCCAAAACTGCTCATTTTAGATGAACCTACCGCCGGGGTTGATATAGAACTCAGGCGTTCTATGTGGCATTTTTTACGTGACATCAACGCACAAGGCACAACTATTATATTAACCACGCATTACCTGGAAGAAGCAGAAACGCTTTGCCGTAATATAGCCATTATCGATCGTGGTTATATTATTGAAAACACCACCATGAAATCATTGCTCAACCGGTTGGATAAAGAGGTATTTGTGCTTGATTTAAAAGAACCGCTGACAGAGCCTTTAATATTGAATAATATTGCTGTCACGCAAGTCGATGACACCACTATCGAAGTGGAGCTCAAGCGGGATGACCGTTTAAATGATGTTTTCACCCAATTGTCTGCCTTTGGCATTGATATAACCAGTATGAAAAATAAGGCAAACCGTTTGGAAGAGCTATTCTTAACCTTGGTTGAAAGCTCGGAGAGCCGCTAATGCTATCAATACGAACCATCAACCGTGTCGCACTGAAAACGCTTGTCACCAAAGAAATCAGACGCTTTATCCGAATATGGCCTCAAACGCTATTACCACCAGCCATCACAATGACCTTATATTTCATTATTTTTGGCAACCTGATTGGCGGTCGTATAGGTCCAATGAGCGGTTTTAACTACATCGATTATATTGCGCCTGGCATTATTATGATGGCAGTGATAAATAACGCCTACTCCAACGTGGCGTCGTCATTCTACAGCGCCAAATTTCAAAGCCATATAGAAGAATTATTAGTTGCTCCTATTCCCAATGTGCTGATTCTTGCTGGTTATGTTGCCGGTGGTGCGGCACGGGGACTACTCGTTGGTTTGATAGTCACCATCGTGTCCTTGTTCTTTACTTCGTTAAATATAGAGCATGTATGGCTGACCATTTCAATGGTGATACTCAGTGCCATCATGTTTGCGCTCGGTGGCTTTATTAATGCCATTTTTGCCCGAAGTTTTGATGAAATTTCCATTATCCCCACATTTATCCTAACGCCTTTAACGTATTTAGGTGGTGTTTTTTATTCCATCGACCTGTTACCAGACTTCTGGCAGCAAGTCTCATTATTTAACCCTATTTTATATATGGTCAATGCCTTTCGTTTTGGCATGTTAGGCGTGTCTGATATTCCAGTGATGATTGCATTTAGTATGACTTTGTTATTCATCGTTATCTTAGGTTGGATTGCATTGGCGTTACTCAACAGAGGAACTGGAGTCCGGCACTAACTTAAGCGCTTCGGTGATCACTTCCAGCCCCGCCTCCGGCTTAAACACATTCTCACTGATATAACGTCGCCAGGCTTTTGCCCCGGGTTGTCCTTGAAACAAACCAAGCAAATGGCGTGTAATTGACTTGATCGGACGCCCCTCAGCCATACGTCGTTCTATATAAGGTAGCATTTGTTGCATAATCTGATGGCGAGAGGGCTTTAAAACCGGCTGATTAAAAATCAGATCATCTACCTCTGCTAGCAAATAAGGGTTGTTATAAATAGCCCGCCCCATCATCACACCATCGACATGTTCAAGGTGCTGTTTAGCCTGTTGTAAACTATGAATACCGCCATTAATGTCGATATGTAACTGTGGGTAGTCTTTTTTTATTTGATAGACACGCGAATAATCCAATGGGGGAATATCACGGTTTTCCTTTGGACTCAGCCCTTGTAACCAAGCCTTACGTGCATGGAGAATAAACGTATCGCACCCTGCCGCAGCGACCTTTTCGATGAAGGTCGCTAGAAATGCATAACTATCAAACTCATCAATACCTAACCTGGTTTTAACGGTCACCGGTACTGTAACGGCCTGTTGCATGGCCGCAATACTCTCTGCGACCAAATCGGGATCCGTCATTAGGCAAGCGCCAAAACGACCAGACTGCACCCGATCACTCGGGCAACCTACATTTAAGTTAATTTCATCATAACCCGCATCTTCACCTATTCTGGCGCAGAGTGCTAAATCAGCCGGGTTCGAACCACCTAATTGCAATGCAAGCGGATATTCCGCTGCATCATGAGCCAAAAAACGTGCTCTATCACCGTGAATTAATGCCCCTGTTGTCACCATCTCTGTGTAAAGTAGGCAATGCTTTGATAACAAACGGAGAAAATAACGGAAATCTCTATCTGTCCAATCCAGCATAGGAGCGACAGAAAATGTTCTAGACGGAATAACAGTCATGGCATTTGGCATTGGTGTAATGGTATCGTTCATCATGGCAATATTGTCTCAAATCACGAAAGAAAAAGCTTCCATGGCTAAGACAACACTTATTCACTGTAATAACATTCCGATTAATATCACGAGAAGTCAACGTCGGAAAACAATGGCGTTACAGATACGTAACGGTCAGGCATACGTCCGCATACCATCCGAATTACCGTTAGAATATGTGCACCGGTTTATCAGTAAAAAACAACACTGGATCACTCAAAATATCGCAGAACAACAAGCAGCGCTCCCCAACCGCCAATTTATCGATGGTGAATTACTGCCTTTCCTCGGTGAGACACTTGAACTGCAATTTCAGCAGGCAGGCAAAAATGACATTATTAAAAAACAAGACCAACTCACTATAAGAATGGCATCGAACCAGTCATCAACAAGGAGAAGGCAGCGCGTGGAAGCCTGGTTGCGTCAGCAAGCAAGCAGCCATTTTGAGCAAAGAGTAAACGCCCTCAGTAAACGCACAGAGCTGCTACCCTCATCGTTAAAAGTAAGAAGTTACCGTGCACGTTGGGGCAGTTGTAGTATCCACGGTGATATCAAACTTAACTGGAAATTAATCATGGCACCACCCCACATTATTGATTATGTCATCATCCATGAACTTTGCCATCTAAACCATCACAATCATTCAGCTGCTTTCTGGCAACTTGTTGATCAATTTGACCCCAACCGCAAAATAAATAGAAACTGGTTAAAAGAGCACGGTTTACAACTCGAGTTATAAACACCGGCTAGGAAAAAATAATCTCGCCTTTACTACTTGAATTTTTTTTACTATCGCTTAATATGTACGTTTGAATAAGGAACGCTGCAACAGGTGAACCACCTGCTAGGCTTATTCAACACCCTATTGATTTAAAACTGCGTTCATTATTAACAGGTAACTGGTAGTAATGTGCGTAATGTCTGAGCAACTCTCAAAAGTACAACTACCACTGCCTTAGTCTCATAGTAATGAGGAAGTTGACCATGAGTAGTTCTTATCTTTTCACTTCTGAATCAGTATCAGAAGGCCACCCCGATAAAGTTGCCGATCAAATATCTGATGCTGTTTTAGATGAAATACTTCGTCAGGACCCCAGTGCCCGTGTCGCTTGTGAAACATTAATCAAAACGGGGGCAGCGATTATTGCAGGTGAAATAACAACCTCAGCCTGGGTCGATTTGGAAGACGTTGTCAGAAAAACTATCACAGATATTGGTTATAACAATTCCGATGTCGGCTTTGATGGTCAAACCTGTGCTGTGATGTCGATGATTGGAAAACAATCGTCCGATATTGCAATGGGCGTCGATCGTGACAATCCCGAAGATCAAGGTGCTGGCGATCAGGGACTTATGTTTGGCTATGCCAGTAATGAAACCGATGTCCTTATGCCTGCTCCTATCACCTATGCTCACCGCTTAGTGCAGCGACAAGCTGAGGTACGTAAAAATGGGACGCTACCATGGCTAAGACCCGATGCTAAAAGCCAGGTTACCTTTGTTTACGAAAATGGCAAACCTGTTGCTATTGACGCTGTTGTACTATCAACCCAACACAATCCCGATATCACACAAAAAGATATCCATGAAGCGGTGATGGAAGTTATTATTGAACCTGTCTTACCAAGAGAATGGCTTCAGAATACCAAATTCCACATTAACCCGACTGGCCAATTTATTATTGGCGGACCCGTGGGGGACGCAGGCCTAACAGGCCGTAAACTTATTGTTGATACCTATGGTGGCATGGCTCGCCACGGCGGGGGCGCTTTTTCCGGTAAGGATCCATCCAAAGTTGACCGCAGCGCTGCTTACGCTGCCCGATACGTTGCCAAAAACATCGTTGCCGCTGGCTTAGCTGATCGCTGTGAAATTCAAGTGTCCTACGCTATCGGTGTTGCTGAGCCCACATCCATTAGCATTGAAACCTTTGGCACCCACCACATCGAACCAAGCAAAATTGAAGCGTTGGTTCATGCCCATTTTGATTTACGCCCTATCGGCATTGTAAAAATGCTCGATCTGGTTCGGCCCATTTATCAAGCTACTGCTGCCTACGGCCATTTTGGTCGTATGGAAGAGCAATTTACATGGGAACGTACCGATATGGCAGCAACACTCCGTGAAGCCGCTGGCTTCTAGACCAAACACTTTAAGGATCGACCAATGTCACAACCAATTGAAAACCTAACTCCAGATTATAAAGTGGCTGATATCAGCCTGGCACAATGGGGTCAAAAAGAAATTAAAATTGCCGAAACAGAAATGCCTGGCTTAATGGCTATTCGTGAAGAGTATGCTGGTCAAAAACCGCTGGCAGGCGCACGTATTGCTGGCTGTTTACACATGACGATTCAAACTGCTGTGCTCATTGAAACACTGATTGATCTTGGTGCCGAAGTTCGCTGGTCTTCCTGTAATATTTTCTCAACGCAAGATCAAGCTGCTGCTGCCATTGCGGCCCAAGATATCCCTGTGTTTGCCTGGAAAGGAGAAACAGAAGAAGAAGCTGTTTGGTGTATTAAGCAAACAATTCTAGGTCCTAATGGTTGGCACCCGAACCTGATTCTTGACGATGGAGGGGATCTCACGCAAATCATGCACGATGAGTACCCAGAGTTATTGCAAGACGTTAAAGGTTTATCAGAAGAAACCACCACCGGTGTTCATCGCCTGTATGAAATGATGAAAGACGGGAGCCTGAAAGTACCTGCTATTAATGTCAACGATTCTGTCACCAAATCTAAATTTGATAATTTATATGGCTGCCGTGAATCCTTATTGGATGGTATCAAACGTGCCACTGATGTAATGGTCGCTGGTAAAATCTGTGTCGTCCTCGGCTATGGTGATGTCGGTAAAGGCTGTGCGCAAGCATTTAAAGGCATGGGCGCAACCGTTATGGTGACCGAAATCGACCCAATTTGTGCCTTGCAAGCGGCAATGGAAGGCTACCGTGTTGTTAATATGGATGAAGCGGCTAGCTTTGGTGATATTTTTGTCACTACCACGGGTAATGTTAAAGTCATCAACCATGATCATATGAAAGCAATGAAAAATGAAGCCATTGTTTGCAATATTGGTCATTTTGATTCGGAAATTGATGTTGCATCATTGCGTCAATACCAATGGGAAAACATTAAACCACAAGTCGATCATATTATTTTCCCTGATGGTAAACGTATTACTTTACTGGCAGAAGGCCGACTCGTTAATCTTGGCTGTGCCACCGGTCATCCAAGTTTTGTCATGTCCGCCTCTTTCAGCAACCAGGTGATGGCACAAATTGAGTTATGGCGTCACGGTGAAAACTACAAAAATGAAGTTTATATTTTACCCAAGACATTAGATGAAAAAGTAGCTCGCCTGCATTTAAGCAAGATAGGCGCCTACCTGACAGAATTAACCGCGGAACAGGCAAACTACCTCAGCCTGAATGCTGCAGGCCCCTACAAACCTGATCATTATCGTTATTAATTTAGTTATTGGGCTCTAATCGTATTAAGGGATAGTCAATAACGTCATGAGTAAAGATTTAATCATCAGTTGTGAGTTTTTCCCTGCTAAAACAGCTAAGGGAATTGCTAATCTGAGTAAGGTGCAGCATGAGCTTGCCGCCATCGACCCAGCCTATTATTCTGTCACTTTCGGCGCCGGGGGCGGCACGCAAGATACTACGTTTGATGCAGTCATAGACATTCAAAAAAATAGTTTGCGAACAGGTATTGCTGCAGCCCCTCATTTATCATGTATAGGAACGACGGCTGATCGAGTTACAGCAATGCTTAACAGCTATCAGGCACAGGGAATTGAGCGACTGATTGCTCTACGCGGCGATCTGCCATCAGGCATGCGTGATCCAGGTGATTTTCGCTATGCGAGTGAACTGGTTAGCTTCATCCGACAACAGACCGGCGATCATTTCACAATCGAGGTCGCAGCCTACCCGGAGGTGCACCCACAAGCGTCATCTGCACGTGTCGATATGGATAATTTCAAACGTAAAATCGATGCCGGTGCTGACAGTGCCATCACCCAATATTTTTATAATGTTGACGCGTATATGCAGTTTATTGATCGTTGCCAGAACAATGGTATCGCTATCCCTATCATACCCGGTATTATGCCAATTAATAATTTTGCACAATTGGCCCGTTTTTCAGATGCCTGTGGCGCAGAAATTCCTCGCTGGTTGCGTAAGCGGCTTGAAGAATTTTACGATGACACGGCTTCGATGCAGGCCTTTACTCTCGATTTTTTAACGTCATTTGTACAAACATTAATTGACAACGATGTCCCTGGATTACATTTTTATGCGATGAACCGCTCCGAACCTGTGCTTACAGTCTGTCAGCGTCTAGGCTTATGCGACTAACTGCCAAGTCATGAATTACTTTGCTGACTCTTTCAATTCAGCTTTTAATCTGATTCTATCGTTCGACCATGCTCTCTACCAAGTCGTTTTTAATTCAGTTTATATTTCACTCGTTGCTGCTGTCATAGCAGGTTTATTAGCAATCCCCGCTGGTATTATTGTTGCCTTAAAAGACTTCAAAGGCAAACAGCTATTACAGCAAATCCTCAATACCTTAATGGCCATGCCTACCGTTGTCATTGGTTTATTACTTTATGGCCTATTTAGCCGACTTGGTCCACTAGGTCATTTACAGTTGCTGTACACGCCTACCGCGATCATTATTGCCGAAGCAATTTTAATCTTCCCGATCATAATGAATCTGGCGATTGCGGCCGTGACCTCCGCTGATAAACGACTTATTCCAACCTTAGTTTCCATAGGCGCTCGCTCAGCCACACTCACGTTTTATGTTGCCAAGCAAACACGGTTTGTAATGCTCGCCGCATTTATAACAGGCTTTGGTCGAGCTATCGGTGAGGTCGGAGCAGCTATGATGCTTGGTGGCAATATAGCAGGCTATACGCGAACCATGACAACAGCTATCGCTTTACAAACCAGTAAAGGCGAGTTCGAGCTAGGACTGGCTTTAGGGCTTTTATTACTCAGTATTGCCTTTCTTATCAATTTCTTATTGTCATGGCTACAACGAGTAAGAGCATGACGAGTATCTATCAATTACAAGACATAAAGGTACTGCGCCAGAACCAATGCATCCTCTCAGTCCCAGACCTTCACATTAAACAAGGCCAATGTATTGCCTTATTAGGTGATAATGGGGCGGGAAAATCGACTTTGCTTGATTTGTTGGCATTCCTGACAAAACCAAGTCATGGAAGAATCGCCTTCAAGCAACAAGCTATAAAACAACGACTGACTCCAACACAGCGCCGTGCTATAGGGTACGTTAATCAACACCCTTTCTTATTATCGGGTAGTATTACCGACAATATTCGTTTAGCGCTTAAACTGCAGAACATTCCCTCAAACCAACATAAACAACTTATCGCACAAGCGCTACAAGAAGTAGGTTTACAACACCTCGCCACCAGTAATGTTAGTACATTGTCTGGCGGTGAACTTAAACGTGCGGCAATTGCCCGCGCAATTGCTTATCAACCCGATATTCTCTTATTAGATGAACCTTTTTCTCACCTAGATCAACACCACGTGGATCAGCTGGAGACCATTATTCAGCGCTTGGCTGAACAAACTGACAAAACCATAATTTTTTCGACCCATGATCGCCTTCGAGGGACAGCAATCACGGACAGCACCATCAACCTGGTACGTGGCCATGTAACAAAAAGCCCGCTTATCAATGTTTTTCATGGTTCTATGGGTGAACATCATTTTGATACTGGTCGTCTTCAAATACACACCAATAGTGACAATGTCTTAGCTAGACATATTGCCATTGATCCCAATGAAATTATTATTTCTACAGATGCCTTGGTTTCCAGTATGCGTAATCATTTTGTTGGCCGACTGACAGCCATTACAGAAGAAGCTAACACCATCAGACTCACCGTCGATTGTGGCGAGCGCTTCCATGCAACTATCAGCCCCGAATCTTTATCTGAGCTGGCCTTATCACTTGGTAGTCAAGTCCATATCAGCTTTAAGTCAACAGTCGTCACTGCGTTCTGAGATTACACCCACCTCAGACAAAAAACCTATAGGCAATGGCATAATAATTGCGGTAACATAATTGCATGAAAGCTACACTCTCTTGGAAACATTTGTGAAACCATCGTTACAACTCCGTGTAGGTCAAAGCTTATCGATGACGCCGCAGTTGCAGCAAGCTATCCGCTTATTGCAACTGTCTGCTGTTGAGTTACAGACTGAAATTCAGGAAGCGCTTGAAACCAATCCATTATTAGAAGTCGAAGAAAACTACGACTATGACAGCGAGGCATCATCCGAGCAGGCCGCAAAAGAAGAACAAAGCGATCTCAGTGAAATGGAACACCGTGACATTCCAACAGAGCTAGCAACCGATAGCCAATGGGAAGACACGTTTGATCAACAATATCCCAGCAGCACTCAAAGTTATCAAGGTGTCGATAGTCGCATCGACCGTGATAGTGAAGATGAAAGCGATCAAAACCTGCAGCAGCATCTACTATGGCAAATGAATCTCACCCCCTTCTCTGAACTTGAGCAAGCCATAGCAACCATTATTATTGATTCCATTGAGCCAGATGGTTATCTAAAAAATACACTTGAAGATATCCAGCAGGCGCTGGGGGACGAATATGATGCTGATCTCGATGAGATTGAAGCCGTGCTCCATCGTATTCAACACTTTGACCCATTAGGCGTTGCCGCTCGTGACTTACGAGAGTGTTTACTGATTCAGTTACAACAAATTGATTCAAAAACAGAACAACATACATTATTAAGAACATTAATCGATCAACATTTGGCTACTTTGGCCAAACGTGATTATCAGCAGATCAAGCGTGCGCTGAAAGTTAACGACGAAGAGCTCACAGCCTTAGTCAAACTTATTCAATTGCTCAATCCACGTCCCGGCACTCAAATACAATCAGACACGACTGAATATATTACGCCTGATGTCTATGCCAGAAAAGTGAACAACCAGTGGCAATTGTCACTTAATCCAGATAATGCACCGCAATTACAAGTTGCAGAACACTATGCTCAACTTATTAAACGGGCAGATAATAGTGCTGAAAACACGTATTTAAAAAATAACTTGCAGGAAGCAAGATGGTTTCTGAAAAGCTTACAAAGTCGGAACGAAACGCTATTAAAAGTGACAGAGGCTATTATAGAACGGCAAAAAGATTTTTTAGAGTTTGGTGAAGAAGCTATGCGGCCTCTTGTCTTACATCATATCGCCGAAGAAGTTGAAATGCATGAGTCCACCATTTCGCGAGTCACAACACGAAAATATATACATACCCCGCGCGGTATTTTTGAACTGAAATACTTTTTTTCCAGTCATGTCAGCACAGACAGCGGTGGAGAATGTTCAGCAACCGCAATTCGGGCTATTATAAAAAAACTCGTTATGGCAGAGAACTCTAGGAAACCACTCAGTGATAGTAAAATTGCTGATATCCTAGGAGATAAAGGTATCAAGGTTGCACGCCGTACTATTGCAAAGTATCGTGAAGCCTTGGCGATTCCGCCATCAAACGAACGTAAGCGGCTGGTCTAACCAGTCTTTATTGACCAACAGGAGTATGCAATTATGCAGTTAAACCTAAGTGGACAACATATTGAGATCACCGACAGTCTTCGTGATCACGTCAATAACAAATTTGAAAAACTCACTCGCCATTTCGATCAGGTAACAAATGTGCATGTCGTCCTCACTGTCGAAAAACAACGACACAAAGCTGAGGCTACTGTTCATGTGAGTGGTGCAGATTTGTTTGCATCAGACGAAAATGAAAATATGTATACTGCGATTGAACACTTGGTTAACAAACTCGACCGTCAAATTATCAAACACAAAGACAAACTAAAAGATCACCATCAAGCTCATGGTGCTGATATGAAAAATAACGCAGTGTAATCGGATATCCAAATGTTAATCGCTTCTTTACTCGCTGATAAAAACAATATTCATTGCAATGATGAGACTATTTCTAGTAAAAAGCGCTTAATAGAAACTCTCAGCCATTATTTGGCTGCCAATACTCCCGCCATTACTGCCGACACTATCTTTCAAGCGCTGCTTGAAAGAGAGCGTTTAGGCAGTACTGGTTTGGGTAGAGGTGTCGCTATCCCGCATGCCCGTGTTCCTGGCATCACACGAACCATTGCCAGTTTGATTACACTCGCTAATCCTATCAACTATGAATCAACGGATGCTCAGGGCGTAGATATCGTGTTTGGCTTACTCGTGCCAGAAGAAAATAATGAATACCACTTAAATCAACTGGCAAGACTGGCCACCTTGTTTAGGGATAGTAACGTTTGTCAAACTATTCGGGAAACCAACGATCCACAACAACTCTTTGATTTTCTGTTGGCTATCGACAACGACTAAAACGTAATGACATTGCCCACCTATCAAGAAAGCCACCATGGCGTTCTGATGAATATTCAAGGACAGGGTGTACTCATTAAAGGTGCAGCAGGTATTGGTAAAAGTAGTTTTGCGCTTGAATTACTCCATCATGGACACCAATTTATCGCTGACGATATCGTTGATGTACAACAGAATGAAACACAACAGATTGTGGGCCGTAGTCCTGATATGCTCACCAATTTATTGCACACCCGGGAGTTGGGTGTGATCAATGTTGAACATGCCTTCGGCGCTCAAGCTATAAAGTCTTCTACAGCGATCCATTATATCGTTCAACTCGAAAGCACATCTCAGATGAATAGTAGTTTAACGCCAGAGCATCAAACGCCGCTTTGTGGCAAGATGTTCCCTACCCTCATATTATCTATTCATAATCCGGCTTCACTATATTATCGAGTCCTTACGTGGTTAAATATGCAACAAATAGAGCAAAGTAAAGCTGAGAAGTTGCTCAAACAACGGCAGAAAGAACAGATATCGTCAACATGATATAAAATACCTTTTCTCAACAGAATAACTTAACCACTATTATTTAAAAGAGAGTGACAATCTATGGCCGTCGGCATTTTACTGATTTCTCATAATCAAATTGGGGTTGAACTAATCACTACCGCCAAACAGATGCTGTCATGTCAGACTCTGCCATCGAAAGTGATCTCTATTGCTATTGAAGATAATCCCGAGCTGATTAAGTCAGAAATGCAGGCGATCTTGAAAGAGCTGGACCAAGGTCAGGGCATCCTTATTCTCACGGATATGTTTGGCTCAACACCAAGTAATATTGCCTGCGAAGTATCAGAACGACATGATGTTCGTATCATTTCAGGGCTTAACCTGCCCATGCTTATTCGTGTTTTAAACTATCCCTCTCTAAGTTTAAATGATCTAGAACATAAAGCCATTAGTGGCGGACAGCAAGGTATTGCACGTTGCCATCTCAGCGGATGTAGCTATGATTGAAGAAAATATTACTATCATTAATAAACTTGGCATGCATGCTCGTGCAGCGGCCAGATTTGTCACGGTGGCCTCACAGTTCAATGCTGATATTCAAGTGGCTAGAAATGGTCGAACAGTGAATGGCAAAAGTATCATGGGATTGATGATGCTGGCTGCCGCTAAAGGCACCGAGATTAATGTGATTGTGGATGGCGACGATGAACAACAAGCATTTGATCAAATCAAAACATTGATCAACGACTATTTTGGAGAAGGTGAATGACACTCGAACTGCAAGGTATCGGAGTATCACGCGGTGTTGCCATCGGCAAAGCCCATATTCTGTTCCATAATCAGCCTGATGTCAGGGAATACCTAATCCCCGCTTTCAGTATAGAACAAGAAGTGGAACGTCTATTCAATGCAACGTATAAAGCACGTGAGCAATTATTAGCTATTCGCCAGCATATTCCAACCAACGCACCAACTGACGTATCATCGTTTATTGATACTCACTTACTCATGCTTAATGACTCTTCATTGACGACCATACCTGCCGAAATGATACGTAGCAGACGGTGTAATGCAGAGTGGGCATTGCAGCTTCAACGTGATGCATTGATCAACGTATTCAATGAAATGGATGACCCTTACTTGCGCACCCGGCGGGATGACGTTGATCATGTGGTCAACCGTATTCATCGTATTCTGGCCGATGAAAATGTGGCGGATCATGAAATTCCCGATGGCCGTTTAAAAGGCCGTATTATTATTGCTGAAGATCTATCGCCTGCAGATACTGTGCTAATGCAGCATCAAGGTGTTGCAGCGTTTGTTATCGAGCATGGTGGTACGACATCACATACAACTATTTTGGCTCGAAGCTTAGGTATTCCGGCCATCGTTGGTATCGAATCTGTTCGTCGTTATATTCAAGACAATGAATTACTTATAGTCGATGGTGAGCTTGGCACCTTGATTGCCGGTGCCGATGACACCATTATTGATGAATATAAACAACGGTTACATGCTTTTCAGGAACATGTTGCTTCACTGAACCGTTATAAGTCACAAGCGACCAAAACAAAAGATAAAAAAGCAATCACACTGCTTGCAAATGCCGAATTGCCCGAAGACATCAATATGATCAGTGCTGCAGGAGCTGAAGGCATTGGTCTTTATAGGACAGAATTCTTATATATGAACCGTACCGCTCCCCCAGAGGAAGAGGAGCAATTAGCCGCTTATCGGGATATTGTTGAGAGTATTGATGGTCCTGTCACAATCCGAACCTTCGACTTGGGTGCAGATAAAACTGTCGACGGTGGACGTAATTTAAGTCAAACCGCAACTAATCCAGCGTTAGGATTACGTGCCATCCGTCTATGTTTAAACCAACCTAATATGTTCAGAACTCAGCTTCGAGCTATCTTACGCGCATCTGCTTTTGGCAAAGTAAAAATCATGTTTCCAATGATTTCTACTCGGAAAGAACTTATCCAGGCACAGGCATTATTAAGGAGCTGTAAAGAAGAACTGACCAAGGAGGGATTGGCTTTTGACCCCCACATAGAAATTGGCGTAATGATTGAAATACCTGCTAGCGCTGTCTGTGCAGAAATGTTTGCCAAGGAAGTTGATTTTCTCTCCATTGGAACCAATGACTTAATTCAATACACCTTGGCGATTGACCGCGTTGACGATCAGGTCAACTACCTTTATGACCCCTTACACCCTGCGGTGCTAAGACTCATTCACATGACGCTGTTAGCCGGGAAAAAACATAATATTGATGTCTCAATGTGTGGTGAAATGGCAGGTGATCCACGCTTTACAAGACTATTACTCGCCATGGGGTTGGAATCATTCAGCATGCATCCCAACGCTATTCTCGAGATAAAACGTATCATCAATGAAACCAACCTTAGTCTGCTGCCACGTAATGCCCTACATATTCTAAATATTGATGACACCTTTGAAGCTGAAGCTCTATTGCATAAAATTAACAAACTTAACTAATATTACTGACATTAATCCTATCCACTGCTGTCCCAGCAAGCTAGAATAGACTGCAATCGTGCGTCCGCAATCATTGCTTTTTGGGACTGAAACATGCCTGAACTAAACCAAGAACAAGCCATTACACAACCAATACACACCCTAACGGAAGCTGTGAAAAGTGGTCGTTTTGTGCGCATGCGACGTCTATTAGCAAGCTTGCACCCTGCAGAGACCGCACATTTATTAGAATCGCTCCCTCCTGAAGAACGAAAAGTCTGCTGGCCGATCATCAATCCAGATCTGCGTGGTGATGTCCTGACCTTTGTTGGTGAAGATGTACGAACTGATCTGTTGCAATACATGGATACGGCCGATCTCATCAGTGCCACTGAAGATATGGATGTCGACGATATCGCCGACATTTTACAAGTGCTGCCAAACCATATCATGCGCGAAGTATTGCGTGCTATGGACAGCCAACATCGACGCCGCGTAGAAACCATTCTTGCTTATGAGGAGGACACTGCCGGTGGTCTGATGAATACGGACGTCGTCACTGTACGTCCTGATATTACACTCGAAGTCGTCTTGCGCTATTTACGTATTCTAGGAGAGTTACCCAACAATACTGATAGTATTTATGTTGTCGATCACGATGACAGATATATTGGTACCTTAGCCCTTTCACAGGTGGTCAGCCGTAGCCGTTCATTGACCGTAAAAGAAGTGATGTCCCATCAAGTGGAAGCTATCACAGCTACCACAGCAGATAGCGATGTCGCACATCGCTTTGAAAAACATGACCTTATTTCTGCCCCGGTCGTTGATGGCAATAATAAGCTATTAGGACGAATTACTATTGATGACGTGGTTGATGTCATTCGAGATGAGGCAGAGCACTCTATGTTAAGCTTAGCCGGTTTAGGCGAAGACGAAGACACTTTTGCGCCTATCGGTAAAAGTATTAATCGACGCTCACTCTGGCTGGGAGTTAACCTTTTAACCGCATTCCTAGCTGCCTGGGTTATCGGGCTCTTCGACACGACTATCCAGAAGCAGGTTGCACTGGCAATATTAATGCCTATTGTTGCCAGTATGGGTGGTGTTGCAGGTAGCCAAACACTAACACTTGTTATTCGTTCGATGGCATTAGGGCAGCTTAATGATAAGAACCGTAATTGGTTATTGCGTAAAGAAATTCTGGTTGGTGCTAGTAATGGCTTGATTTGGGCAACAGCGATTGCAATTGTAACAATTCTTTGGTTTCAAAGCCTTGCACTTGGTTTATTGATTGGTACGGCCATTATCATTAACCTTATTGCTGCAGCTTTAGCGGGGGTTGCTATCCCATTATTACTCAAAAAATTTGGTAGTGACCCAGCACTCTCTGGCGGCGTGCTATTAACCACTGTTACTGATGTGGTTGGTTTTATGGCCTTTCTCGGATTTGCTACGTTATTCATTGTTTGAGCCAACAATAAATAAATTATTAAAATAAAATTATTTTTGGAAATACGTTATGTCAGGTAATAGTTTTGGGAAGCTCTTTACAGTCACTTCTTTTGGGGAAAGTCATGGTCCAGCTATTGGCTGTATTGTCGATGGCTGCCCACCAGGTATCGAACTGACTGAGGCTGATCTGCAAGGGGATCTGGATCGCCGAAAACCAGGTAAATCCCGCCATGAAACACAGCGCCGAGAAGCTGATAAAGTCAAAATTCTATCTGGCGTATTCGAAGGTAAAACCACTGGAACACCCATTGGTCTGCTAATTGAAAATACTGACCAACGTTCTAAGGATTACGGTAATATCATGCATCAGTTCCGCCCTGCACATGCTGATTATACCTACCATCAAAAATATGGCTTCCGTGATTATCGTGGTGGCGGTCGCTCATCAGCTCGCGAAACAGCAATGCGTGTTGCTGCAGGTGGTATTGCGAAAAAATATCTCAAAACGAATTTTGGCATCGATATCAGAGGCTATTTGGCACAACTGGGCCCTATAAAAACAGAAACCATTGACTGGTCGCATATGGATAACAGCGCTTTTTTCTGCCCTGACCCTGATAAAGAGCCTGAATTAGAACGCTATATGGATGCGCTGCGTAAAGAAGGTAACTCAATTGGCGCACGCATCAACGTCATTGCACGTCATGTACCTCCCGGTCTGGGCGAACCTGTTTTTGACCGCCTTGATGCCGATATTGCCCACGCCATGATGAGTATAAATGCAGTTAAAGGCGTAGAAATTGGTGCCGGTTTTGAATCTGTTACCCAGAAAGGAACTGAGCATCGTGACGAAATCACACCGGATGGTTTTTTAAGTAACAATGCCGGTGGTGTATTAGGCGGTATTTCCAGCGGTCAGGATATTTTAGTTAGCATGGCATTGAAAGCAACATCAAGCCTTCGCTTGCCGGGCAGAAGCGTTGACACAAACGGTCAGCCTATTGAGGTTGTAACGCACGGTCGTCATGACCCCTGTGTAGGTATCCGTGCTACGCCGATAGCTGAAGCCATGCTAGCCATTGTGTTAATGGATCACATGCTTCGCCACAGAGCACAAAACATCGATGTCTCGACTGAAACACCGGTCATTCCAGCCAGCCCTACATGAGTCCGCTCAAACAGACACCATATTGGCGATTATCCGGCTTTTATTTTTTCTACTTTGCATCCTTAGGGGTTTTTGTCCCTTATTGGGGCTTATACCTACAATGGAATGATTTTACCGCTGACCAAATAGGTGAACTCACCGCAATTGTGCTATTGACACGTGTGGTTGCACCTTATATTTGGGGCTGGATTGCTGATCACCGCGGTCAGCGTATGCAAATTGTTCGTTCGGCAAGCTTTACTGCCGTGCTGGCTTTCTCTTGTATATTAATTAACAGCAGTTATCTCTGGATAGCTTTGGTCATGTTCACCTTCAGTTTTTTCTGGAATGCTATTTTACCCCAGTTTGAGGCAACAACCCTTCAACACTTAGGTGAACACAGTCACCACTACAGTAAAATAAGAGTCTGGGGCTCTATCGGTTTTATTATTACTGTCACTGTTTTAGGCAGTCTTCTCGAACAATTTGATATAGGCCTGATGCCTATTGCCATGATTATTACTTTATCTGGTATCTGGCTAGTCAGTTTGTTTGTACCTGAATCGTCAACAAGACACCTCAGTATCGAACATCAATCGCTAAGCAAATTATTAAAACGACCTGCAGTCATCGCTTTTTTAGTGATATGTTTTTTAATGTTACTTAGCCATGGACCCTACTATACTTTTTACAGCATATATCTGGAAAATTATGGCTATAGCAGGACATTGATTGGCCAACTGTGGGCGCTTGGCGTTATTGCAGAAGTTGTTGTCTTTATGTTTATGCACCGTTGGTTACCCTTTTACGGTGTTCGTAAAGTACTAATGGTAAGTTTATTACTATCAGCTGTAAGATGGCTGACAATTGGCTTTTTTCCTGAGAATTTAACATTACTGATCTTTGCCCAATTATTACATGCGGCAAGTTTTGGTGCTTTTCACGTTGCTGCAATAGCCTGGGTGCATGAGCATTTTATTGGTAAGCATCAAGGTCGGGGGCAAGCTCTATATAGTATGGTGGGTTTTGGCGCAGGCGGTGTGTTGGGTAGCCTTGCAAGCGGCTATTTATGGATCACACCCGGCCCAACGATTACTTTCATTATCGCTGCGATGACTGCGATAATAGCCTACTTAATCGCAGCCAGATGGTTAGAGGCATGATAAAACTGGCTTAAAGTACACACCGTATTTCTAATACTCCAGACACGAGCCAGCATCGTAGCTCCTTAATGTTATTAGCGGCCTATTATCGCTTGGCTGCACTCATCCGTTCATTAATTGTAAGCAAGCCCAGCAACCTAGCGCAAAGCCACGCTTATAGGGTCTGACGCGCTACTACACTGGCCGTATTGCCACTAAGTGTACAAGGGGAGCCATAAGCAATAGCAGTGGTCCATCTGCTGGCACAATCGTCCATCCCTGTTCCCCAGACAAAAAAATAGCCAGACGATTGTCTCGACTGGCTAACGCACATAAAAAAAGAGCCCATCCATCGGATGAGCTCTTTCTCGTAATAAAAACCTGGCAGTGACCTACTTTGATAAGATGCCTCCTGCATCTCACCCTTCGGGCGCCTACGGCGTCCAAATCTGTTCCAGACAAATTTGTCACATGGGCTGTTCACATGGTCATGTGAGATCTCTACAAAACTATCAGACAAAAAAATACCCGGGCCTCTGTGAGGATCGGGTATCTTTTTATATAAAAACCTGGCAGTGACCTACTTTCACATGGGACCTCCCACACTATCATCGGCGCTAAGTCGTTTCACTTCTGAGTTCGGGATGGGATCAGGTGGTACCAACTCGCTATGGCCGCCAGGTATAAACGGTAGCTTACTCGCAATCGCGGTAAGCGTTGGGAAAAACAAGGGTGTTGTAGCAGCTTCTGTATTCCCAAGCTAACTTGGGGTTATATGGTCAAGCCTCACGGGCAATTAGTACTGGTTAGCTTCACACATTACTGCGCTTCCACATCCAGCCTATCAACGTCCTAGTCTCGAACGGCCCTTCAGGGACTTAAAGTCCAGGGAAATCTAATCTTGAGGGGGGCTTCGCACTTAGATGCTTTCAGCGCTTATCCCGTCCGTACATAGCTACCGGGCAATGCCATTGGCATGACAACCCGAACACCAGGGGTACGTCCACTCCGGTCCTCTCGTACTAGGAGCAGCTCCTCTCAAATTTCCAACGCCCACGGCAGATAGGGACCGAACTGTCTCACGACGTTCTAAACCCAGCTCGCGTACCACTTTAAATGGCGAACAGCCATACCCTTGGGACCGGCTACAGCCCCAGGATGTGATGAGCCGACATCGAGGTGCCAAACACCGCCGTCGATGTGAACTCTTGGGCGGTATCAGCCTGTTATCCCCGGAGTACCTTTTATCCGTTGAGCGATGGCCCTTCCATACAGAACCACCGGATCACTATGACCTACTTTCGTACCTGCTCGACGTGTCTGTCTCGCAGTCAAGCACACTTATGCCATTGCACTAACCGCATGATGTCCGACCATGCTTAGTGTACCTTCGTGCTCCTCCGTTACTCTTTGGGAGGAGACCGCCCCAGTCAAACTACCCACCATACACTGTCCCTAACCCAGATAATGGGTCGAGGTTAGAACTCCAAACATACCAGGCTGGTATTTCAAGGTTGGCTCCACCACATCTAGCGACATGGTTTCAACGCCTCCCAGCTATCCTACACAAGTAGGTTCAAAGTTCAGTGCAAAGCTGTAGTAAAGGTTCACGGGGTCTTTCCGTCTAGCCGCGGGTATACGGCATCTTAACCGCAATTTCAATTTCACTGAGTCTCTGGTGGAGACAGTGTGGCCATCGTTACGCCATTCGTGCAGGTCGGAACTTACCCGACAAGGAATTTCGCTACCTTAGGACCGTTATAGTTACGGCCGCCGTTTACCGGGGCTTCGATCAAGAGCTTCGACATAAGTCTAACCCCATCAATTAACCTTCCGGCACCGGGCAGGCGTCACACCCTATACGTCCTCTTGCGAGTTTGCAGAGTGCTGTGTTTTTAATAAACAGTCGCAGCCACCATTTCACTGCAACCTTAATTAGCTCCACGAGCAAGTCGCTTCACCATTAAGGCACACCTTCTCCCGAAGTTACGGTGCTATTTTGCCTAGTTCCTTCACCAGAGTTCTCTCAAGCGCCTTGGAATTCTCATCCTATCCACCTGTGTCGGTTTGGGGTACGGTCCCTTGTTACCTGAAGCTTAGAGACTTTTCCTGGAAGCAGGGTATCAATCACTTCGTCCAAAAGAGGACTCGTCATCACGCCTCAACTAAGCTCTCCGGATTTACCTAAAAAGCACGTCTACACGCTTAAACCAGCATTTCCAACAGCTGGCTGATCTAACCTTCTCCGTCATCCCATCGCAGTAACAAGAGGTACAGGAATATTAACCTGTTTCCCATCGACTACGCATTTCTGCCTCGCCTTAGGGGCCGACTCACCCTGCTCCGATTAGCGTTGAGCAGGAAACCTTGGATTTTCGGCGAGGGGGCCTCTCACCCCCTTTATCGTTACTCATGTCAGCATTCGCACTTCTGATACGTCCAGCATTCCTCTCAGAACACCTTCATCCGCTTACAGAACGCTCCTCTACCATGCCATAAATGGCATCCATAGCTTCGGTATATCACTTAAGCCCCGGTACATCTTCCGCGCAGGCCGACTCGACTAGTGAGCTATTACGCTTTCTTTAAAGGATGGCTGCTTCTAAGCCAACCTCCTAGCTGTCTGTGCCTTCCCACCTCGTTTTCCACTGAGTGAT
>QGCW01000004.1_pt1:92500-119951 | contig 119951 bp, 117 predicted proteins | sample 4702261 | NCBI WGS metagenome assembly QGCW01 (sample SAMN08941162, study PRJNA450518) | Sediment metagenome, whole genome shotgun sequencing project. | biome: grassland soil; feature: grassland; material: soil; isolation source: soil 14 days enrichment with methanethiol ...
GCCTCAACCGCCATCTTTTCACCGCCATAAAAAGCATATTCTGTATCACAGTAACCGCACCGCAGAGGGCAGCCAGTCAAGCGTACAAACACAGTAGGCAGCCCGACTGTACGGGTTTCACCTTGTAAAGAATAGAATATTTCAGTGACACGACACTGCATGATGTTTCCCTGCAGTGATTAACGAGACTGTTTGTTGATACGATCCAACTTCACTTTTGCCAATCTTGCTGCTGATGAATTGGGAAACAGTTCAATCGTTTTATTGAGTGTCGTAGTCGCTTGATCCACTTTTCCCATTTCATACTGGCTAAAGCCCAATTTCAAGGTGGCATCAGCTACCTTATTACTTAAGGGAAATTTATCAATCACTGTCTGAAAAGCAGTGATAGCCGCTTCAAAATTCCTCAACACATAATTAGCTTCACCTCTCCAGTAATACGTATTAGGTAAATAGCTACTTTGTGGGTACTGTTCAGGAAACGCTGTCAATTCTGTAATTGCTTGCCCATATTGACCACTACGAAGTGTTTGCAACGCAGCTTGATAGGCCGCTTCACCATTTTCCACAGCAGCTGGAGCCGCTTCCACATCGTTTTGCTGTTGTGGTGCACCAGCTTCAACTCCTGGTTCAACAACTTGTTGTGTGACTTCTGCCTGTTCTGCTACACCTGTTTCTTGTGGTGTTTCTACAAGATCTGTTACAGAGTCATTAGTAGTATTAGCTGTTTCTACGGCAGGAGTAGACGCTTTCGCTGATAAACGTTGGTCAAGATCTAGGTACATTTGCCGTTGTTGCTCTTTCATCTTAGTGAGCTCGTGACGAAGTGTCTCATTGTCACCGTTGAGGCGTTGTACTTCATTTTGCAGACGATCGACACGTCCAAGTAAGGATACCAAACCCTGGCCTTTGACAATGCGTTCTAACCTTTGAATACGTTCCAACAATGCTTGTTCATCTGCGACCGCAGATGTCGTCATCATTGGCATTAATACCAAGACGGCGACTAACGCTTTTTTTACTAATACACTCATTCTTTATACCTTTAGTAAACCAATTCAACGCGACGATTTAGTTGCCATGCGGCTTCTGTTCCACCCTCTTCAGCTGGGCGTTCTTCACCAAAGCTGATTATCTGAAATTGATTCACATTGGCACCTTGTAACATCAAAATTTGACGAATGGCGATAGCACGCTGTTCACCCAAAGCTAAATTATATTCTCGCGAGCCACGTTCATCAGTATGTCCTTCCAAACGAACCTGCGCGTTTGGATTTTCCGCAAGGTAAGCACCGTGGGCAGCTAATGTTGCTTCGTCTTCTTGACGGACAACGCTACTGTCGTACTCAAAATAAATAATGCGGTTGGATAAGGGGCTATTAGGATCATCAATGTTCGCTCCCTTAAATGAGCCGGCCTCGGCAACCACTTGTGCTTCAGCGCCCATATCACTCCCCGTTATCGTACCGTCTTCAATGCCAGCACTATCAACGCCGCGATCTTCAACAATCACACCATCTTCTGCTGTTAATGCATCATTGCCGCCACCAAAGGTGCTACAGCCAGCAAGCCATACCAACGCGAATAAAGCGATAGAAAAACGTTTTAGTTTCATTTAAAGCACTCCTGATAATTAATTACTTTCTAATTGGTGACCAAGCTGGTTCGCGAACATCCATGCCCGACTCACCCAAACGCTGGTGAATAAGACCATCCACGGAAACGGCAGCTAGCATACCTTTGCCTTTTAGCTCGGTAGCATACAGGATCATACGACTATTAGGCGCAAAGCTTGGCGATTCTTCTTTACCGTTTTCAGTCAACACTTGCAAAACGCCCGTTTGTAAATTCTGAACTGCAATATAAAAACGACCATTCTCGGCATGCACCATACTTAAATAGCGTCCATCTGCCGATATGTCAGGAGACGCGTTATAGTTGCCTTCAAATGTCACTCTTTCTGCTCGTCCACCTTGAGCAGGTACTTTATAAATTTGTGGCCGCCCCCCCCGATCCGAAGTAAATAACAACTCGCGACCATCAGGTGTCCATACTGCTTCGGTATCGATCGATTGTGAACTGTGCGTGACCCGGAGTAAATCACCACTTTGGATATCCAATACATAAATCTCGGGATCGCCGCTTTTAGATAATGTCATTGCTAATTTTTTGCCGTCTGGTGACCAGGCCGGTGCACTGTTTAAGCCTTTAAATGCAGCAACTGATTGGCGTTGCCCACTGCGCATTTTCTGCGTAAAGACTTCGGCTCGACCGTTTTCAAACGATACGTAACTTAGTCGATCTCCGTCCGGTGACCAGCTCGGTGATAAAATTGCTTCACGTGATTGCAAAACGGTTCTCGGATTAGCACCATCAGAGTCTGACACCTGCAGGGCATAACGACGACTGCCGTCGGCATTTTTTAATACCGAGACAAAAGCTAAACGGGTTGAAAACACACCCATTTCACCCGTCAATGTCTCATACACTTGATCGGCAATTTGGTGGGCTAAACGGCGCAAACCTGACGCTGGCACTTGGTAGCGTTTACCAATTAGTTGCTGTGCTTTATAAACATCGAATAATTGAAACTGTACCTGATACATCTGGCCATCAAGACTACTAATTTTGCCGATTAATAAACCTTCAGAGCGTAAAAGACGCCAATCTTTAAAATTAATCTCACTTTTAGTGGCTGGTTGTGAAATAAGATCTTGTTGATCCAATGGTGCAAAACGGCCACTGCGTGCCAGATCATTACGAATGACTTGTGAAATGTCTTCTGGTGAAGTGAATCCTTCATTACCAAAAGGCACAACAGCTATGGGAAGTGCCGCTTCAGACCCACCGGTAATTTCAATAACCAATTCTGCATTTACTTGCCATGGCAGTAGCCAAGCAAATAATCCAAATAATAATAGTCTTATTTTGGTCATCGAATTGTCCTCTATTCCGGTTTGAAATTAAATTGAAAACGGCGAAACTCTGCAGCCGCCTTAACATCTGTTGGCACAGGAATAGGTGCAGCCTTATACACCGCATTTTGCGCCGAGCGATCAAAAATCGTGTTGCCACTACTTTTAACAATTCTCACTTGTTTAACATCGCCGCCCGGCAGCAACTCTACTTCTAATGTGCATTGTAATCCATCTTGTGCATTGCCAGGTTTTATCCAATAACGTTTGACGCGTTGTTGAATAATAGCCGAATACTGTGCTACCACAGAATCAATACGCTGCTGTTCCCGCTGCTGCTCTTCAGCGGCTAAACTTTGTTTTAATAAGTCTGCTGCTTCCTGTCGTTTACGTTCTTCCTCAGCTTTGCGTTTACGTTCTGCTTCGGCTTGACGTTGCTTTTCCAGCTCTGCTTTACGTTTTTTTTCTAATTCTGCTTGACGCTTAGCTTCTTCCTCGGCCTTACGTTTACGCTCTGCTTCCGCTTGACGTTGCTTTTCCAGCTCAGCTTGACGTTTTTTCTCTAATTCTGCTTGACGCTTAGCTTCTTCTTCGGCCTTGCGTTGACGCTCTGCTTCCGCTTGACGTTGCTTTTCTAACTCAGCTTTCTTCTGTTTTAAATCTGCTAATCGCTGGCGCTCTGCTTCTTGCTGACGTTTTTTTTCTGCTGCCAATTGTTTTTGTTTAAGCTCCGCAGCTTTTTTTTGTTCAGCAATCTGTTTTTGTTCTTCCAGCCGTTGCTTTTCAAGCGCCGCTTTACGTTCAGCTTCTTCACGTTTTTTCTGAGCCTGTTCTTGCTTCAGACGTTCTTTTTCTAACCTCTCCTGCTCCTGCTGCTTGGCAAGTGCCCGTTGTTTTGCAAGTTCCTGCTGTTTTTCTTTCTCTTTAATTGCTTGCAGATTATCAATATGGTCGATTAGCTGCTGTTCATCCAACACCGTCGCCTGCACAATATCAACTTTTGGCGGCGATGCGGGTTTGTTGGTCGTTTCTATACCAAACAACAATAGAATAACTAAGGCGATATGCAATGCCAGTGCATAGCTACCTGCAATTATATTTTCAACCCAGCTCTTTTTCATTTTCGCTTAGCTGTCTGTTTGCTCCGGCTGTCTTGTGACAATACCAACACTCGGGGCACCAGCTTGTTGCAGCAATGTCATCAACTGCACTACCTTGCCGAAGTCCACAGCATTGTCACCTCTGACCATCACCGGAGTCTTGATATTCCGACGCAATACAGCTTCTACTTTTGCTCTCAGTGCGCCGACATCTATTGGTTCATCTTGTTTATCGCCAATACTGACATAATAGTTGCCTTCAGCGTCAACAGACACCACTAGTGGTTCACTGTTTTCTTCTGTCGCCTCCAGCTGATTGGCCTGTGCTTGTGGCAGATCAACATTCACACCTTGCGTTAACATTGGCGCTGTAATCATAAATATAATCAGCAAAACCAGCATGACATCAATATAAGGGACGACATTGATTTCAGCCATCGGTTTTCTGCGTTGTCGTTGGCGATGAATAGTCATTTAATGATCAATCATTCTGACGTTGAAGAATAGAAGAAAACTCTTCCAAAAACGTATCATATCGGTTGATTAAACGTTCAACTTCATGGGAGTAGCGGTTATATGCAATGACGGCTGGAATCGCAGCAAAGAGGCCCATTGCTGTTGCTATTAAAGCTTCAGCAATACCTGGGGCAACCATGCCAAGGCTGGCTTGTTGCACGTTTCCCAGGGCTATAAAAGAGTTCATAATACCCCATACAGTTCCAAAGAGACCGATGTAAGGACTGGTTGAACCTGCTGTCGCCAAAAAAGGAAGCGACGTATCTAAATGATCGATTTCCCTTGCTAGCGAAATACGCATAACACGTTGAGTCCCTTCTAATACCGACGGTGAGTTTGGAGCTGATTGTTTCAGCCGGATAAACTCTTTGAACCCCACTTCAAAAATACCTGCCATACCACGACTGACATGCGGTCGTGAGGAGATATCTTCATAGAGTTTATTAAGCTCATTGCCTGACCAGAATTTGTCTTCAAAGTTATCCGCATCCTGTCTTGCCTGCTGCAATTCTTCACGTTTTTTAAAGATAAGCACCCAGGAAAACAAGGAAATAGCCAATAAAATTAGCATAACTAGTTTAACCAAAAGACTGGCATCTGAAACCAGCGTTATCAATGAAAGATCAGCACTCACCTTGCATCCTCATTATCATAAATTTAGGAATTGACTTAGGCCGAAAGCGACCCGAGTCCAAACACGCCACTTTGACCTCAGCCTGACATAACAGTTCATTATCTCTCAATACTCTCTGTTCAAAAGATAAACTGGCACCTGATACACCGCTCACTTCACTCGAAACAATAAGCGCGTCATTAAAACGCGCAGGACGTTTGAACTGCAACTGCATTGAATGCACCGCAAAGATACACTGATGCTCTGTTATCAACTCATCCTGCTCAAAGCCTAATTGGCGTAACCATTCAGTACGCGCCCGCTCCATAAAGTTAAGATATTGCGAATGGTAAACAACACCGCCACTATCGGTATCTTCATAATAAACGCGAATTGGCCAGTCAAACTTCTCCATCAAACACATCCATTTGGGTCGATTTTGCCACTAAACCTAGGTGCTGCCATGCTCGCTTGGTTGCCACACGGCCGCGCGGCGTACGCATGATAAAGCCTTCCTGGATCAAATATGGCTCTAATACGTCTTCAATCGTACCGCGTTCTTCACCAATTGCTGCAGCCAAATTATCGATACCAACCGGGCCACCATCAAATTTTTCAATAATCGATTTTAATAACTTGCGATCCAGCATATCAAAACCGTTATTATCGACATCAAGCAAATTCAAAGCCTGACGAGCGACTTCAGCCGTGACATTGCCATCAAATTTCACTTCAGCATAATCTCGCACCCGACGTAATAGACGATTAGCAATACGCGGAGTTCCGCGTGAACGTCGGGCAATTTCCGCCGCACCACTTTCTTCCAGGCTCACATTCAGGATACGAGCGCTACGCTGGACGATCGTACTTAAATCTTGCGGACTATAAAACTCAAGTCGCTGTACGATACCAAAACGATCGCGTAATGGTGAGGTCAGTGAGCCGGCACGCGTTGTCGCTCCAATCAGTGTGAACGGCTCCAGCTCAAGTTTAATTGATCGCGCAGCTGGCCCTTCTCCGATCATAATATCGAGCTGGAAATCTTCCATAGCAGGATAAAGCACTTCTTCAACAATCGGGCTCAACCGATGAATCTCATCGACAAACAGCACATCATTTGGCTCAAGATTTGTTAATAAGGCTGCCAAATCACCTGGTCTTTCTAATACCGGCCCCGACGTTTGCTTAAGATTGACGCCCATTTCATTGGCAATAATGTTGGCAAGCGTCGTTTTACCCAGCCCAGGTGGACCAAAAATCAAAGTATGATCGAGCGATTCACTACGTTGCCTAGCTGCGGTGACAAACAGATCCATCTGTTCTCTAACATTCGCTTGTCCAATATAATCTTGCAGACGAGCCGGCCGAATAGCCTTATCCTGATACTCTTCATCCATTCTGGCAATGGCTGATACAAAACGTTCTTCCATCTATTTTTCTCCCAGAATAATTGCAAAGTAATGACCGCGGCTTAACATTTTTGTAAGTATTCACTTTCTCTGTAGGGCCAGGCGTATAATCTCTTCTGTACTTAATCCATCGTCATCGATCAGGCGAATCATTTTATCCGCCTCATTGGCTTTATACCCGAGTGCTACCAGGGCCTCTATTGCTTCATTTTTGGCGCCGGCCTGAATGGCTGCTTCTGTCATCACCGGTGCCAAGCCCATTTCAGCACGAACTTCTTTCAAGCGATCACGCATTTCAATAATCAAACGTTCTGCCGTTTTTTTACCGACGCCAGGCAGCCGGGTCAGACTTGCTGCATCACCTTCTTGTACACTACGGGCAAACTCATCAACATCACTCCCCGACAGGATAGTTAATGCCAATTTTGCCCCAACGCCATTTACCTTAAGTAAACTTCTGAACAATACGCGCTCTCGAGTCGTCGCAAAGCCATAAAGCAATTGCGCATCTTCACGAACGACAAGATGAGTATACAACGTGACTTCCTGATCAATACCGGGTAAATTACAAAACGTTGACATTGGCGCCGCCACTTCATAACCAACCCCTTGTACATCGAGTACTAAATCGGGGGCTTGTTTTTCAAGGATAATGCCATGTAAACGTCCTATCATCGGCTGTAACGCCCTCCACGTCGTGACGTACGCATTCCTTCAGGGAGCTTGTTACTCTGTCTGCCACCGACATCGGCATAGTTAGCGTGCGTAACAGCACAAGCGAGTGCATCAGCAGCATCTTCTTCAGGAACGCTGGGCAGCGTCAGAATAATAGACATCATGTATTGCACCTGATCTTTTTTAGCATGTCCATTGCCAACCACCGCCTTTTTTATTTGCGTTGCGCTATATTCATGCACCGTCAGGTTTTGACTAACAGCTGCGCAAATCGCCGCACCTCTGGCTTGCCCCAGCTTAAGTGCCGAATCAGCATTCTTATGTAAAAACACTTTCTCAATCGCCATCATATCAGGTTGATAACGCTCAATCAGATCTGTCAGACCTTCAAATATTTGCCGCAGCCTATCGGGAAAGTCACCATCGCCCACCATCAAGCGACCGTTAATAATATGCTTTATTTTTCTATCTTTCAGCTCAATAATGCCAAAGCCGGTCTTCCGTGACCCGGGATCAATGCCTAAAATACGTGGCATAAGAAATCTGCTTTAGTCAGCATTCAATTCAGCCATAACCTCGGCCGTGAAGTCGGCATTGGTATACACATCCTGTACATCATCCAAATCTTCAAATGCATCAATCATTGCTAATGCTTTTTCAGCATCCTTCACGTCCAGTGTCACTGTCACATCCGGATGCATGGTGACTTCTGATGAGTTTGCCTCCAGACCAGCCTTAACCAACGCATCCTTCACTTCAGAGTAGTCTTCGGGGTCAGTAAACACATCAATCGAGCTGTCCTCATTGGTCACAATATCTTCAGCGCCAGACTCTAAAGCGGCTTCCATAATCGCATCTTCGTCGCTCCCTTCAGGAAAAGAAATAATCCCTTTTTTGTTAAATAAATAAGCGACACTACCGTCGGTCCCCATATTTCCGCCGCGTTTAGTAAATACATTACGTACAGCAGCAACGGTACGATTACGATTATCGGTCAGGCAATCAAGCATAATGGCGATGCCACTGGGTCCATATCCTTCATAGCGTATTTCTTCGTAACTAACACCTTCTAACTCACCAGCGCCACGTTTGGTCGCACGCTCAATCACATCGCGTGTCATATTGCCATTCAAGGCTTTATCAATAGCAGCGCGAAGACGAGGGTTATTAGTTGGGTCACTGCCGCCTTCTTTGGCTGCTACAGTAATTTCACGAATAAATTTAGTGAACAATTTTCCACGCTTGGCATCTTGTGCGCCTTTGCGATGTTGGATATTTGCCCACTTACTATGACCTGCCATTTATCTTTCCTCTTGTTGCTTTGTGTCTGTCTCTAAATCGATTTCATTGACGTTTTAATCAACCACGCTATTCCAATGGCCATAATTATCACTTCGGCCATACACTTGATCGAAATACATCGTTTGTAACTGTTCCGTGATGGGTCCGCGACCACCATTACCGATGATGCGATTATCCAATTCCCGAATTGGTGTTACTTCGGCGGCAGTCCCGGTAAAAAAGGCTTCATCCGCCACATAGACTTCGTCACGCGTTATCCGTTTTTCAATCACTTCTAACCCAATATCGGCCGCTAATGTCATCACGGTTTCACGGGTAATACCTTCTAATGCAGATGTGAGTTCCGGGGTATATAAGACCCCGTCACGTACCAGAAAGAAATTCTCACCACTGCCTTCCGAGACAAAGCCGTTGGCATCTAATAATAAGGCCTCGTCATAACCACATTGTACCGCTTCCTGTAATGCCAACATCGAATTCATGTAATTGCCGTTCGCTTTTGCTTTACACATGGTGATATTGACGTGGTGGCGAGTAAACGACGATGTTTTTATACGAATACCATTATTCAAACTTTCCTCACCGAGGTAAGCCCCCCAATCCCAGGCTGCTACCATCACATGTGTATTCAGATTGTCAGCACGGATCCCCATACCTTCACTACCATAAAAACACATGGGACGCAGATAAGCCGACTCAAGATTATTTTCTTTGACAACGGCTTTTTGCGCATTATTCAACGTCGCTTTATCAAATGGCATTTTCATGCCAAGAATTTTGGCAGATCGGAATAAACGATCTGTATGTTCTTGCAAACGAAAAATAGCCGGTCCTTGTGACGTTTTATAAGCACGAACACCTTCAAAAACACCCATGCCATAATGCAAAGTATGGGTCAGGACATGTACTTTAGCTTCTCGCCAAGGCACCATTTTGCCATCCATCCAGATGACCCCATCCCGATCTGCCATTGTTGCTGCAACCATATTCTTTTCTCTACTGTTTATTAAGCTCAATCGGCTGATTTTGCGCCGAACATGAATTACTGATTAGGCTAACCAGTGCTGCCATACTGCAATCACTTGGTTCCTGAATACTGCGACATCTTCCATGGCAACAAGCGCTGCTTGCTCCTGTAATACGCAGCGATTAGCCAATTTACGATAATAGCGATAAGCCCCCGCCAGCATGTTCGCATCCTGCTCGCTGAGTTTCCCAGTGGCCGCTAGACTTTCTAAGATCCTGATATTATCAGTGTAAACCAGTAGTTGAGGCAAGTCCGATGACCAAGCTAACACTGCATACTGCACTAAAAACTCAATATCGGTAATACCACCATGCCCTTGTTTCAAATCAAAGAGCTGTTTCGTTGATTTATCGAGCTGAGCACGCATTTTTGCTCGCATTTTACTGACATCTTTTTTCAGGCTTACCTCAGAACGCTCTTGCGCCAAAACCTGTTGTCGAATCACCATCGTCTTGTCTGATAAAGCACTATCCCCTACCACACAACGGCCTCTTACTAATGCTTGATGTTCCCACGTCCAGGCATCATTTTGCTGATAATCAGCAAAACCCGACAACGGAGTAACAAGCAGACCAGAAGCACCATTAGGCCGTAATCGAGTATCCACTTCATATAAGACACCACCCGCTGTCATGGTGTTAAGCAGATGAATTATTCGTTGCGCAAGACGCGTATAAAAAACCATTGCATTCAATGGACGCTCACCATTCGTTTCACCTTGATTTGTCTCATCATCAAATAGGAAGATCAAATCAAGATCTGAACCATAGCCTAATTCAAGCCCGCCCAGTTTGCCGTATGCCATAATAGAGAAACCACACTGACTCAGATCATCATTGTTTGTACATGGTGGGTAGCCATGGCGTTCAACAAGATATAACCAAGCGAGTTTTAGGACTTGCTGTAATTGTATTTCTGCCAGCTCCGTTAACTGATCACCGACCTTCATTAAAGGTAATACCTCAGTCACATCTGCTGCTGCTACATGCAAGGTCGCTATTTGTCTAAACTCGCGTAATAGATACATCTGTCTTTCTAAATCAGTGGCATCGGCAGTTGACAGAAATGCCTGCAATTTTTGTTCTTGTTGCTCACGCACCGGCACCTCGTAAAGCGCACGCGGATCCAGTAACTCATCGAGTAGAACTGGATAACGTGTTAACTGACCACTGATCATTGGACTAGCAGCACACAGTTTAATCAGCTGTGATAAAGCTAAAGAATTTTCAATCAATAGCGACATATAGGCAGAACGTCGCATAATGCTCTTTAACAGTGGTATCAGGCGTTCAAAACATTGATCAGCATTTTTAACACCAGCGGCAGCCTGCACCAATAGCGGCAGTAGTTTCTTCAGGCGTTGGCGTTCAATATTGCCGCAGTGCCGATACATATGACTTTGCAACAGGTTATCAATACGCACTAATAACTGCTGAGGTTCAGCAAAGCCCAGTTGCTGAATATGATCTAACTTTTCTTCATCGGCTGACGTAAAGAATGACACTGTCTTTTCCGATGTATCATCCTCGGCCTGTGGCGCTGTAAGTAATTGCTCAAAGTGATTTTGTACATCCTGCCGGTGCTTGGTAAGTGATCGCTCAAAAGCCTGCCAATCATCAAACCCCATCAAAGTTGCAAGACGTAGTTGTTCATCTTCTTCTTTGGGAAGCATATGTGTTTGTTGATCTGCAAAGGCCTGAATACGATGTTCAGTGCGCCTAAAAAAAACATAGGCTTCTTTAAGATCAGCCACCGCATAATCAGACAAAACTTGCCGTTCAGCTAATAAATCAAGAATCGTTAAAAGAGGTCTTTGCTGTAATGGCTTATCACGACCACCGTAAATAAGCTGGAATACCTGACCGATAAATTCAATTTCGCGAATACCACCAGCGCCCAACTTGATGTTGTTCTCCATACCCTTACGATGAAGTTGGCCAGCAATCATTGCCTTCATTTCACGCAACGAATCAAATACACCATAATCAAGGTAACGCCGATAAACAAAGGGGGTCAATAAAGCCATCAGTTCTTTTATTGCTGCTGTTTCACCGGTAACAGCCCGCGCCTTGATTAAAGCATAACGCTCCCATTCCCGACCTTGTGTCTGATAATAATCTTCCAGAGCATCAAAGCTGCTGACTAGAGCACCACTTTCACCAAATGGTCGTAGTCGCATATCTACTCGAAAAACAAAACCATCTGCTGTCACAGTATCTAATGCTTGAATAAGTTGCTGACCAAGTCGCGTAAAAAACTCTTCATTGCTTAGGGATTTACGGCCACCCGTTGTTTCGCCAGACTGGGGAAAGGTAAATATTAAATCTATATCGGAAGAAAGGTTAAGTTCACCAGCGCCCAACTTTCCCATTGCAAGCACAATCAGGTTTTGTTCTTCACCCTTTTCATTATAGGGTATGCCTAATGAGTCCGTCAGCCAGCCATGTAGTTTAGTCAACGCTTGCTGGATACACGCATCGGCCATTGCCGACAAATCCCTTACCGTTTCAGCCAAATCGGCCCAACCAGCCAGATCACGCCAAATAATCCTCACCATCTCACGTTGCCGAAAATAACGTAACTGCTGCTGTAAGGTTGCTTCTTCAGCGACCTTACTTAACATTTTGGCTAAGCGTTGCTGATAAGCCTCTGCATCATAAACACGCTCGATATCGCCTGAAGACAGTAACTCTACTGCGCGATCTTGATAGCGCCCACCCCACTGGCAGACATAACTGCTGCCATATAAGACCCGTCCAGCAGACCTACGCAAATTGTCATGCTCAGCCAATAAAGTTTGCCATTCCTCTGGGATATCATTTATCTGTGCCACTTGAACTTGAACTCCAACTCATTAACTTAATCCCAGTCATCTTAACGCGTTATTGCTACAATAAAATAATAGATTATCCACTCTAAGATCTAGGGACGAGTACTTCACTCAACACTTGCCTATTACCATCGCCAATGCTTTACACTTCTATTATATAGTCGATGTGTGATGATCATGCCATCCATTTTCTAATGAAAAACGTCGGCGTCATGTTACTCTTTTTCATGATAAATTCTTTATTATGACTAACAGGGATTGTTATGAAATCAAGTTTATTAATCAGCGGCTTTGTTCTCTTATTCAGTCTCTCTGCAATAGCTTCTGCTGAAAACCAGGGCGGTCTAGCAAGCTGTCAACACATCCAAGATTAAATAAACCGTTACACAGACCTTAAATGCACTGGCGACTCAGCACAGCTAATGGCGCGTTGGCATCAAGGACGCAATGACTACAAAGAGCAGTTTTCTGCTAATCACTGTATGCGCTATCGTACTAATTTGAAATAAAACCACATTTACCTTCGCTTTGGACAGTTGACTATTAAAAGTAGCTCCTTACTACGGATCTATCACAAATTAACAAAAAATATTAACTCGTTTTAATTAAGTTCTCATGTTGAAACACCCCATTTTTATAAGAAAAAATGCGGTTCTCGCTATGACTGTTATCTATAATTTATTTATGCGTGTGCTTTGGTTTATCTGCTATAGTTGTAATGCTCATCTGAGCGCGCAAACAAACGTTCTCAAGCAAGAACTAAGGAGAAAAAAATGTCATTTTTCAGACAATTCAAAAAGTTTGTTTCATTACTGTCTATCTTATCAATATTCGGCTTAAGCATAGCCCCTGCTCAGGCAGCAATGGTCACTAACGATCAACTGATTGCCAAAACAGAACAGCAAGTCACTACGGAACGACTCTTAACTCAACTTGATCGTCAGGATGTAAAGAACATGTTGGTTTCAATGGGCGTCAACCCTGTTGACGCAAAAGCTAGGATTAACCAGCTCAATGAAACAGAGTTAGCCCAACTTCAAAATGAATTTGACCAACTGCCCGCTGGTAGCGGTGTGTTAGGTGCTATATTAGTTGTTTTTGTCGTGCTCGTTATTACGGATATGTTAGGAGCAACTAATGTATTTGGCTTTGTGCACAATATTAATCACTAACTGGCAACGCCAATTTATCCAATACGCCAGGCTTTTGCCTGGCGTTTTTTTACTGCTTGTTATTACAGGCTGTTCTCATACGCCACAAACACAGCAGCTTGTTCAGCATTGGCCAAACCTACCGCATCGGGTTGAGTTAGAAACAGTGCCTTTTTTCCCTCAACAAGCCTACCAGTGTGGTCCTGCGGCACTAGCAACACTATTGGGTTATCAGCAAATTGATGTACGTCCCGATGATTTAGTCGACAAAGTTTATCTACCTGGACGAAAAGGTAGTTTACAGATAGAAATGCTAGCGACTGCAAGACAGTACGGGGTTATACCTTATTCTATGGATTCTAGTCTTAGTAATATTATGACCGAACTTGCAGCAGGGAATCCTGTTTTGGTTTTTCAGAATCTATTTTTCAACTGGTACCCACAATGGCACTATGCCGTCATTGTTGGCTATGACATAAAATCACAGCAGCTTATTTTACGATCAGGTACAGAGCGCCGTCACCATGTGAGCATGGAGACGTTTGAAAGGACTTGGCAACGAGCCCAATCATGGGCTTATGTCATGACACCGCCCAATAAGGTCCCTGAGACCGCTACCCCTGCTGCTTATATCCAGGCAATCCATCAAGTAGAAAAATCGGGACTAAGCCATTTAGCTTATCAAGCATATAACCACGCAAGTCAGCAATGGCCTGATAATGAGCTGCTATTAATGGCATTGGGTAATGTGGAATATCAGTTAGCAAAATTCGATCAAGCGAAAAACCACTTTTCGACTGTTATCGCTAACAACCATCGTCACAGTATGGCATGGAATAATTTGGCCTATACTTTCATGGCATTGCAATGTGATAAAGAAGCACTGCAAGCTGTAGAATGTGCAGCTAAACTTGCCCCTGACGATACCAATATCCAGAATAGTCTACAGGAAATACAATCGGTAACACCCGGCCCGGTTCGTTGCTCGATTCCCAACTGCCCACAATGACAAGCCAGTAGAGTCAATCACCACTCTTACTACTGTCTGCATAACATTAGCCGATTCTAAAAGACAGCCAGAAAATAAGTTTTGTAGCGTAACAGATGATAGATCAGGTTACTCTTAATGTACTGCTCAATGCATGTAATAAAAAAGTTGTGTTTCAATAGCTATAAGAAGGAACATTCACGCAATACCGTACTCATACTTTTGAGTAATAAAATCGCGGAACGTTTGAGGGGGATATTTAATGAAGCGATTCAAGAATATATTATGCGTTATTGAGCTTGGCAAAAAATCCAATCCTGCACTCGATCGTGCTGTTATTTTAGCGGAGAACAGTCAGGCAAACCTAACCGTTATTACAATAGCCCCCTCAATCAGTGCCGCCATCGGTGCGCCTGAAGGCAATGTTTCCACTGACGAATTGCAAGCAACATCATTAAACAGCTATGCGCAAGAACTGGAAACTGTCGTTGAGCCATATCACCAGCGTATTAAGATTGAAACCAAAGTCTTGCTAGGCCCAACCTTTCTTAAGATTACCCGCGAAGTTATACAAAACGCTTATGATCTTGTGATCAAGTGTCCGGAATCAATGGACTGGCTGGATCGTTTCTTTTCTAGTGATGATATGCACTTGCTTCGTAAGTGTCCGTGCCCCATCTGGATGGTCAAACCGCAAAGCAAGGAACCTTATAATCGTATTTTAGTTGCAGTTGATGTGGACGATAGCTATCCAGCAAAAGAGCTTAAAACGCATCAAGCATTGAATGACACGCTCATGCACTTAGCAGGTTCTTTGGCCCTGACGGAACAAGCAGAATTACATGTCGCTCATGCCTGGCAACTGGAAGGTGAAAGCGCCCTGCGTAACGCTGCATTTGTGCAACTTCCTGAGGATAAACTTAATGCTCAGCTTGTTCAGGTCCACCAACATCATGCAAAAATACTCAATGCACTCATTAAGGATGTAGGTGCTAAACTGGGTCAAGACACCCTCAATAACATCAACCCTCAGGTCCACATGTTGAAGGGACCCGCCCGCCAAGAAATTCCCAAGCTTGCCAAAAAGCTAAACGTTGATTGTATTGTTATGGGCACAGTTGCTCGAACTGGCATTCCCGGATTCTTTATAGGCAATACAGCGGAAAACATTCTTGCCCAAATCGAATGCTCCGTGCTGGCAATCAAACCACCCGGCTTTGTCACGCCCGTTACCCTGGATGGCTGAAGCTTATAAAAATATGACAAATACGGACAACAGGATGAAATCCTACCCGCTTGTTCATTTTATGACCTTAATAAATTTGTTTAAAGCACTGATTAGATTTAAAATTTAATATATCTGTAAATTTCTTATTTCAAGCTATTGAAGTAATCAATTCAGGAGTGAATTATGGCAACAGGCTGGGCAAAAGATGGGGCGGTTCAAGACCAAATTGACGCAAGTGTCGACGATGCTGTTTCACTGGCTCGTAGCCACTTGCCCAACGGCGAAAGTTTAACGCATTGTGAAGAATGTGATGCTGAGATCCCTGAAGCACGCCGTAAGGCAATTCCTGGTGTTCGGATCTGTGTTCAATGCCAATCAAAATTAGAAAAAGAACAAAAAGCCAATAGTGGCGTCAATAGACGCGGTAGCAAAGATAGTCAGCTTCGCTAGTGATTGACATATGACCGATATCACGCTCAATTCCGTAATCACGTGCCCAATCTGCGGCCATCAAAAACGTGAAACGATGGCTGTTAATGCCTGCCAGTTTTTCTACCAATGTGAATCTTGCCATACTCTGCTTAAGCCCAAACAAGGTGACTGCTGCGTCTATTGCTCTTATGGCACAGTCAAATGTCCACCTGTTCAACAAGACAATGATTGTTGCGGTTAACTCCGGCTAACGATACAACGGTGCTATTTTAGGCTAACTAATACGTGGCTGTGCTAACAAAAGCCTTCGTTCAGCAAAAGCATTAATAACAAAATTTAAAGGAATCGAGTTCCTCAATGCAGACCGAATACGCCATACTTATTGTTCTAGGTATACTTTTAATAGTCTCGTCAGTGGTCAAAAGCGTGCTGGAACGTGTCGGGATTCCGCCGTTAGTCGGTTATATTTTGCTCGGTTTTTTTACCAGTGTAGCGAACCAGTATTGGTCATTCTTCACTGTTTCATTTGACAACACTTTTTCCCTTCTTGCTCAATTGGGGGTTGTCGCTTTACTATTTCGCGTTGGTCTTAAAAGTCACACCAAGGAATTGTTACAAAAATTACCAGATGCCAGTATTATCTGGCTCGGCAATGTCGTTACCAGCTTGCTGTTCGGTTTTGTTGTCGCTTACTACTTGCTCTCACTTTCTCTTGAAACGTCACTAGTCATAGCAACTGCTTTAAGCGCTACTAGTGTTGCTGTTTCGGTCGCTGTCTGGAATGATGCGAAACGACTGAATACCTCGAAAGGCCAGTTATTATTGGATGTGGCAGAACTTGATGATCTATCTGCGGTCTTGTTGTTGTCACTCTTGCTAGCCGTTATTCCCGTTTTACAAGGCAATGGGGAGTCATTGCTGTTATCTGTTGGAACGACTACTGCCGACGTATTATTTAAGTTGGTATTGTTTATTGCCGGTTGCTACTTGTTTTCACATTATCTTGAACTTCGCTTTACTCATTTGAGCAAACGCTGGAATAACTCCAAAACGGGCTTAACGATTAGTATTTTAGGTGTAGGGCTCACCATTGCAGCCATTGCTGGCCTGTTAGGGTTTTCACTGGCGATCGGCGCTTTATTTGCTGGTTTGGCCTTTAGTCGTGATCCTCAGGCTGTCCATACTGATGGTAAGTTCAGCTATTTTTATGAATTTTTAACGCCTTTTTTCTTTATTTATATTGGCATGCAACTTAACCCGACTATTATCACAGCATCATTAGGATTGGCAGCCATCTTACTGGTCCCCGCTGTACTGGGAAAACTTATTGGTGTCATATTGTCTGCAAAGCACATTGTTAGTAAACACGATGCCGTTTTATTAGGACTCAGCATGGTCCCTCGCGCCGAAATTGCCATGGTTATTGTCTACCAATGTCATCAATTGAGTAGTGCAGTTGTACCCGACAAGATCTTTTCTGCCATGGTTATTGTTGCAGTCGTTACCTCCATCATAGCGCCATTGCTTTTACGCTCAATACTTATGACCCCCACAGCACACAGTAATAAATAAAAATAGACATGTTGCTAACCATCAACCACAGCTATTTATACCGAATGAAAGCTATTTTTTGTTTTACTCTTATACTGGGTTTTACCACCCCGACCTTGGCGCAAGAAACATCAGAGCGCAACATCACTGATAGTCAGCAATATCCTGACCAGGAAAAACTTTCTATCATGCCTCGTTATGGTCATTGGTGTGGCCCTAATTTTCCTAAACGTCTTTCTCCTGACGCTCCCGCTCCCATTGATACATTAGATGCCCTGTGCAAAAAGCATGATTATTGTTACGAGGAACAAGGTTATATGACTTGTGACTGTGACCGTCAGTTTAGCCAGGATATCGCTCTGCAACTGGAGTTAAACCACTTTAAAGGAACAGAAAAACTGTTTGCCTATGCTTTAACGACATACTTTGAAAATGCACCCTGCATTGATAACGGCAATGTTTATCATAGCCATAGCGAAGCTATTGAAAACATCATTGATGGCAAAAAAGACAAAGCTAAAAAGCTATTAGAGGAGCTGCCAAAAGTAACTAACTGAAGCACTCTCGCAAGGCTACCCTAAAGCGATAATAAAATTGTTTTCTTCTGCAGCCGCTTCAGTTTTCTTTTATCTTACGACAACAAATTAATTGGTAAAGCGATTAGGGATGAATTGGAATATAACCACGTTTAATTTCATCAATCAAAAAGGCCACACCTGTCTGCACAACTTCCACGCCAGGTAATAGTTCTGGACGTTTATGATGTTTTCTCTCTAGGGTGTCAAGGGTGTTACCACAAATATAAAAACGCACACCATGCTCCATTAAACTGGAAATACGTTCAGCATATTTATTATCTTTCGCCAATAGCATTGGCACCCCGACACCAAAAGCGATGACTTCAATATCGATCATTTCCTGCCCGTAACGTTTTGTCAGGTTATTCGAAATATCAAGCACAGCCTGATAATGAACCGGCTCGGCATCACTGACTTGCATGATGACATGCGTTTCCGCGAAAGGCTTGTCTTCATTCAACACGCCCTGATCAGCATATACACTGCTCACACTGACGATGAATGACATAAAAAATAATAGTAATTTCTTCATAGCTAACTCCAAATAATGATCATGAGTAACAACGTAGCTCAAAAGCCACTTAATTAACAGCCAGCATAAAAGTGTTATCTGATAATGTCTATTGAAATCACTCAAGCTAGTATTTGACAACACATCAAGAACTGATGGTTTTGACAACTAATTGTTAACCGCTGTTATAGAAAAGACAGTAGCAGTCTTTAAAATGCTGCATTGTCGGCTTAACAAGCATCATCTTTCAAATAACTTAATGCAATAAATAATTACAGAACTCTATAATAAATAAAAACCGGCAATTATATTTCACAACATGTCCTGAAATACGCTAGGATGAACTTAATATCTTGTCATCATGACAAACCACAAGGAGAGTTCAGATGATACGTAACACTATAATCTCAATACTAGCCCTTGCATTATGGGGATCGGCTCCGGCAATTGCTAAGCACGATGAAGAAAAAAAAGCTAATACCAAGCACCATAAAGAAAAATCATTACCACCTGGTTTACAGAAAAAAATAGAGCGCGGTGGTGAATTACCGCCTGGCTGGAAGAAAAAGATAGCAGAAGGTCAAATTATTGATAGCGAACTATATCGCCGTGCCAGAATTCTTTCACCTGTTGATGTACATGGGCAGGAAATCATTCGTTTGGATGACACGACCATGCGTGTAATGAGAGCAACAGGTGAAATCCTGCATATCTTTGGCCAAGAGTAAAGTAGCAAATTTTATAATGACTGAATCTATAGAATCCGCAGTAACACAGCTATTGGAACACAATAACATTGCTTATGATGTTGTCACAATTCCATTAACTGAGGACAAAAAGCCAGTCCGTAACTTAGAAGAACGATTGCGGTCTGAGGGTCGTGACCCGACGTCCATTATCAGAAGTCTACTATTTAGAACTGGTTCCGGCAGCTTTGCCTTATTAGCCACTGTAGGTGGAGGTAAAGCTGATTGGGCTGCGTTACGTCATCAGTTGGCAGAACGTAAACTCACCATGGCTGATTTTGATGAAGTCAAACAAGCCACTGGCTATGTCGTGGGTGCCGTTCCTCCGATTGCCCTACCTGCTGATATAACGGTGTTGTTGGATGAGACGATTAATAATTATGAGCACGTCATTATTGGCAGTGGTGTTTTGGGCTATGCTCTTTCTTTAACCAGCATTGATCTCAAAAAGGTGATGTCTGACGTGACCGTCGGTCATTTCACTAAACAATAAAAAGCCGGCTTTACTCATTATTGAGACTACTTTTATATCCGGACGCAGCCCTCAAACCGATACCATAGTAATGCTTGATTATTGCTGATTGACTGTCCAGTCATAATCTATAAATTCAATATGATAGTGCAACGGAATAGCTTCATTACGGAATTGGTTGATATAAGTTATCAAATCGGCAGTCTCGCCTGACGTCACAAAATCATCGGTATAAAAATCCAGAATTTCAGACAGGTATATTGTTTCTTTCTCATTATCAACCCGAAGGTGTTTTGGCTTATTAAAAAATTCAATCGTAGCCATGTTCAACTGCTGTTGGAGCAACGCTGTGCTGAAAGGTTGTTTTGGCAACCGAGGGCAATCACGCACCATGCAATTTAAAGCAAAATGGACTCTGGCATCACCCAGTGGCCTGATCACGTCATTTTCATAATCATATAAGGATGTTTGTTGACCACCAATTGTGATCGTATGAAATTTAAAAAATAAAACACGCCGGAGAAAACTCGCAAAATCATTTGGAATGTCTTTCGCTACCACCCCGTGCATGGCTAACGCATTATAGGCATTGAGGTGGTAAGCAAGAATAGCATCCTTGGTTGGAAACAATTCAGGATGAGTAGCAGGACTGACTTTAGCAATAAACGCCACAACCTTGTTCAATGCTGAAGGCGCCGCTTTTAAACCGATAAAATCAATTTTTCCCGCATCATCCACTACAGTCTCTAGCACGATCGTCCACTGTGCCATGGCCTGTTGATAATCAGTCAACGGATCTGCATAACTGGGCACAGCCATCAGTAACATAAGCCCTAGTAAACTTAATCGCTTAAGCTTAACGATCATTGCTGGCTTTCTTATAGCTTGGAATTTCTGCAATGGGCACATAATGCTCGGTCGAACCATCTTGTTTCTGTACCTGTAACGGTTGCAAGATAAACTCGTCTCTTCTGGCATTATGCTCACACATAGACACAGGACCTTGCGCCGTCATCACCATAAACGAACAGGCATCGACACGCTCCTGTACCAACTGTTCTGCATCCATGAAATTTTGCATAAAAAATGATAATTTATTGATCTTTCCCTTCGCTAATAATAACGGTTTTTTCATTCTCCAACCCTGCATACACAGATAACGAAGTGCTGGCCACCAGCTGCTCGGTTGTTTTAACAAGGCCACACCATAATCTTTAATCACCTGCCAACGATTGCTATGGCGATCCGTAGCCACAGTCTGAAAAGCTGACAAAAACTGAGCAAAAAGTGATCGGCTTTCAATCACTGGGAAAACCTGATTATTAACAACTAACGTCGGCATATAACTGTGACAATCCGCATGGCCGAAATCAACAATACCCCATGGTAATGTCCGTCCTGTGCCCGCTTCAATTTGTTGCTTCATCGTCTGTTGGTTAATCAGATCATCACGTACACGCCACTCACCTCGACCAGTATCTGCCTGCAATTGAAAGGACACTAAGCCAATGTCGCTACTGTATTCAATAAAAAATCGAACTAAATGCGGAATATCCGCAAAATTACCTTTATGCACCGTAGTATTGAATATAATCATCAAGCCAAGTCCTCTGGCTCGTTCAATATAATCTTTTCGTATACTATTAAGATCCGTTTCACGCTTATAGCCTGAGCGACGCTGAGTGGTATCGACATGAAAAGCCACATCCTGTAAACCAACGGCTGCAAGCTTTTGTAATAATTCACGAGTCGCCGCAATACCATTAGTAAACAGAGCAGGGTAAAGGCCTATGCCGGCAGCATAGCGCACAATCTCAATGAGCTCAGTATGCTTACGTAAGGTTGGATCTCCTCCCGTAATTTGAACATGAGTACCGGCTCCATAATGTTCGCGTACACTATCGAGTCGCTTAAAAACTTCTTCAATCGGGATATCTTTGACTGCTTGCGACTGCTCTGATAAATAACACAATGTGCAGTCTAAATTACATCGCTGAGTAATTTCTACCGCGACGCAACCTATCGTCTGTGTGCGACCTAGCACTTGTGTTGAACTAAAGAATTCCCCCATTCTTTGGCGTGTTTTTGCTAGACGTTGGTCCCGCATAGTCATTATCAATGCTTCCGTATTATTCTTATTATTGAACGTAGACTTTAGCAATAATTCAGCTAACATGCAGTAAACACAACCGGTTACTATTTAAAATACAGACTAAATATTTAGTCATGCTGTTAGCATTGCCATGTCTAATTTATAGACTTTAACCATAAAAGTATTCTGTCATCAAAATCTGTTAAATGATCTTTCATTATGGATTGCTAACTTACACTTGCATTAACAGCCTCTTTAACCACATCATGATCAATTTAATGAAACAGCAAATAAAGGCGTAGTCATGCGAATCGATTGGCATCAAACTCGTGCTGCAATATGGCGAAGCAATAGTGAAAAACTCAAACCCGTCACGCGTCTTGATCCCATTCGACTTGACGAGTTGCGGGGCATCGACAATCAAACGCAAGCTTTACTTGAAAACACACGGCATTTTATTGCCGGTCAACCAAGTAATCACGCCTTATTATGGGGTGCTCGCGGCACAGGTAAGTCTTCACTCATTAAAGCTATACTCAATGAGTTTGCTGATGATAACCTGAGGATGATTCAAGTAGATAAAACCGATCTTAACTATTTACCTGATCTCTTAGATTGGTTGGAAGAACAATCCAAGCAATTCTATTTTATTCTCTATTGCGATGACTTATCGTTTGAAGATGGTGATGTCTCCTATAAACCGTTGAAAAGTTTGTTAGAAGGTGGCCTAGAACTACCACCCGAACGGGTTCGTTTATATGCGACATCAAACAGACGACATCTGTTACCCGAACGCCAGTCAGAAAACCAAGTCAGCGGACTGTTTGATGGTGAAGTGCACTTTGCAGATAGCCTGGAAGACAAACTGGCCTTATCTGATCGCTTTGGCTTGACACTTTCTTTTTATCCCGCCCATTGGGAACAATACTTTGCCATTGTTGATAGCCTGTTTGCAGATGCTAATATTGATAAGCAACAACTCCATGATGCCGCGCGATTATACGCCATGGGTCGTGGTAGCCATAGCGGCCGTACAGCCAAACAGTTTTACCAATACTACTTCGCAAGTTTGTAAAAGTTGACCGTTATATAAAACATCACATTTGTCTTCGATATAAATAAAAACCCCTGACCATCTACATGATCAGGGGCTTAATTTTTTTATCGTGGCAGGTAAGCGCTATAACTCATCTTACCTCCATACTTTTATCCTTTTGAGATAAAAACGGACAATGATGATTACATCATACCGCCCATACCGCCCATGCCGCCCATATCAGGCATAGCAGATGCTCCGCCTTCTTCTTGTGGTGCATCAGCAATCATGGCTTCAGTAGTTAACATCAAACCAGCAACAGAACCTGCATTTTGCAATGCTGTACGAGTTACTTTTGTTGGATCGAGGATACCCATTTCAATCATGTCACCATATTCACCTGTAGCTGCATTGTAACCATAGTTACCTTTACCAGCGACAACTTCATTCAGGATAACTGATGCTTCAGCACCCGCATTTGTTGCGATTTGACGTAATGGTTCTTCCATGGCACGGCGCGCCAGTGTAATACCCATATCTTGATCATGGTTATCACCTCTTAGTTCTCCAAGGCTATTTTCAGCACGAACCAAGGCAACACCACCACCAGGGATAACACCTTCTTCAACAGCCGCACGGGTTGCATGAAGCGCGTCTTCAACGCGTGCTTTTTTCTCTTTCATTTCCATTTCAGTCGCAGCACCAACTTTGATAACCGCAACACCGCCAGCAAGTTTAGCTACACGTTCTTGCAGTTTTTCTTTATCGTAGTCCGAGCTTGATTCTGCGATTTGTCCACGGATTTGCTCAACACGTGATGTGATTTCATCAGCACGGCCAGCGCCATCAACAATCGTTGTGTTTTCTTTGCTGATAGTGATTTTCTTCGCTGAACCTAGATCATCTAATGTGACTTTTTCAAGGCTTAGGCCAACTTCTTCTGAAATAACAGTACCACCTGTCAAAGTGGCGATATCTTCTAGCATCGCTTTACGACGATCACCAAAGCCAGGTGCTTTAACAGCACATACTTTGACAATACCACGCATGCTGTTGACAACCAGTGTTGCCAGCGCTTCACCTTCAACGTCCTCAGCAACGATTAACAATGGACGGCCTGCTTGAGAAACCGCTTCCAGAGTTGGTAATAACTCGCGAATATTTGCGATTTTTTTATCAAACAATAATACATAAGGATCTTCAAGATCCGCTGTCATTGTTTGTTGATCGTTGACAAAATAGGGTGATAAGTAACCACGATCAAACTGCATACCTTCAACAACATCTAATTCGTTATCAAAGCCACTACCATCTTCTACCGTAATAACACCATCATTACCGACTTTCTGCATAGCTTCAGCAATAATGTCACCAACTGAACGATCAGAGTTTGCTGAAATGGTACCGACTTGTGCGATCGCTTTATTATCATCACAAGCAACTGACAAACTTCTGAGTTCTTTCACTCCGGCATCAACAGCTTTATCAATACCTCGTTTCAAATCCATTGGGTTCATACCAGCAGCAACGGCTTTCAAACCTTCACGAAGAATAGCTTGTGCCAGAACAGTTGCTGTTGTTGTACCGTCACCTGCTGCATCAGAAGTGTGCGAAGCCACTTCTTTCACCATTTGGGCGCCCATGTTTTCAAATTTATTTTCCAGCTCGATTTCTTTAGCTACAGAAACACCATCTTTTGTGACGGTAGGAGCACCAAAACTTTTATCTAAAACAACATTACGACCTTTAGGGCCTAATGTAACCTTAACGGCATCGGCCAGTGTGTTCACACCCTTGACCATTAAATTACGTGCATCTGCACCAAATTTGACTTCTTTAGCAGCCATGTTTATTCCTCTTTTATATTCTTATAGTCTTCAATTAAATATGTGCTGTGATAGACGGGTTTAGCCTTCAATAACGGCAATGATATCGTCTTCACGCATGACTAATAGCTCTTCGCCGTCAACCTTGACTTCTGTTCCGGCATATTTGCCAAACAAAACTTTGTCACCAACAGCTACGTCCATCGCTTTTACTTCACCTGTGTCAGTCGTACGGCCTTTACCTGCAGCAATAATTTCACCACGAGAAGGCTTCTCGGCAGCACTATCTGGAATCACGATGCCGCCAGGACTGGTAGTTTCTTCTTCCATGCGACGAACAATCACACGATCATGAAGGGGACGAATATTCATTATTTATATCCTCAAAAAATTGTCTAACAAAAATGATTTAGAACGGACTAAATGGGGGCGTGAAAAAAAACTTCAAGGGTTATATCAGCAAAAAATTTATTTCAACTGTTTATCGTCATCGTCATCAACGACTTCACCTTCGATGATGCTCGAATCATGACGTTGGTAAAAGCCATGTCCTGACTGGCTATAACTAGCAAAACGACCACTGGTCAATAGTTTTTTAATGAGTGCCTGGCGTAAGGGCGGTGTTAACAAAATAAAACCAATAGTATCTGTCACAAACCCAGGAGTCAGTAACAACGCGCCACTAAATAATAAGGCAACCCCTTCCAGCATTGCGGTAGCGGGCAGCTGACCTTGCGCCATTGACCGCTGTGCACGCTCTAGTGTGCTTAGTCCCTGAATTCGTAATAGCGCAGCACCAATTATAGCCGTTGCCACTACAAGAAAAATGGTCCAGCCCGCACCAACTACCTCACCGACCTGGATTAGAAAATAAATCTCTATTAATGGAATTAATAGGAATAAAAAAAATAGCGAACGGAACATGAGTTTTCCTGCTAACACAAATAATACCTATATAGATTAGGGCAATATTATTAATTTCAACCCTACCTCGACGTTGTGACAAAAACGCCACAAAAAAAGACAGTTGTATCACTGTCACACAACTGTCATATCCCGATCATCTTTTTGCAATATTAGCGCGATAAGGTATGCCCACTCGGACATGTTTCTACCCGATATTTTTGTAAATAACTAAGAGGATAGTCCTTTGAAACTTAAACCTACATCTTTACTAATGGCAAGCGCATTATTTGGTGCTGCTGCCATGCCTGCACAAGCAAGCAACGAAGCCATGATGGACTTATTAAAAGTACTTCACCAACGTGGCACTATTACTGATGCCGACTATGACCTTCTCGCTAACGCAGCAAAAGCTGATAAAGAAGCTGGCGATGCGGTAGCAATGAAAGTAGACAAAGTTGAAACGAAAGTGGAAACAAAGTCTGCTTCTCTTAAAGCGCTTGAATGGGCAGAACGAGTAAAACTTGAAGGTGATGTTCGTTTCCGTCATGAAGTTATCAACAATCCTGATGGTGTTCATGAGGACAATAACCGTCTTCGTATTCGTGCTCGTGTTGGTGCTTATGCTCAAATCAATGACACCACAAAAGCCGGTATACGCTTAGTCTCAACAACCGGTGATGCAACATCAACCAACGCAACACTCGATGATAACTTTGAAAGCAAAACTGTCGGTTGGGATTTAGCCTATATCGATTGGGCACCAACAGCATTAGGCGGCAACACTAACTTCATTTTCGGCAAAATGAAAAAGCCATGGATGAGTGTTAACGACGTGATTTGGGATGGTGACACCAACCCTGAAGGCATGGCTGCTACTTCTGAATTCAAATTTGATGGTTTCTCACTCATTCCATCTGCGGGTTATTACATCTTAGATGATAATGGTAACAACTCTTTCACTGAAGATTCTCACGTTGGTCATGCACAATTAGCTGCCAAAATTGGTGATAAAACCAAGTTAGGTGTCTCATATTATGGCTATGAAAATAAGAACGCTGTTAGTATGGAAGAACGATTATTTGAAGTGTTCGGTGAAACAGCTATTCCTGGCACACCATTAATGGTTTATGCAAGTCACGTCACCAATAGTAATGCTGATGCACCGGGTGATGACGACAATGCATGGTCTATCGGTACTCATGGTAAACTCGGTAACTTTAAAGCAGGTTATGAATACCGCGATTTAGGTGTCAATGCCGTGAACCCTAATTTTGCTAACAGTGATTTTGTCAGTAATTCTGATGGCCATATCTTGAAAGCAGGCTATGCCATTGATAAAAACTTCTCTCTGGGTGCAACCTATTTCATTACTGAAGATAATAATGGTGATGAAACAAGAGACAGGGATCGCGTACAGGTCGATCTAAAAGCGAAGTTCTAATTACGAAACGACACTGTTTCTTAAGACGAAAAAGCCTCACTCAGTTAACGCTCAGTGAGGCTTTTTATTTCAACGGCTACTATCTTATCTCTTATTCCCATTCATA